>Ga0265295_1002316_pt1 | contig 30629 bp, 22 predicted proteins | sample Munlansysbiofilm_FD_192503 | JGI IMG/M metagenome (GOLD analysis project Ga0265295, IMG submission 192503) | Leachate microbial communities from a municipal landfill in Southern Ontario, Canada - Methane capture system biofilm | ecosystem: Engineered > Solid waste > Landfill > Unclassified ... | reverse complement strand
CAGCTGATGAGTTCCAAAAAGAACAAGGCATCGACCTGCGCAATGATCGTCAGGCACTTCAGCGTTTACGCGAAGCAGCTGAAAAAGCAAAAATTGAACTCAGCTCCGTTTTAGAGACTGAACTCAACCTGCCTTATATCACAGCCGATGCCAGCGGTCCGAAGCACTTGTTGCTGAAACTCAGCCGCGCAAAATTTGAGCAAATGACCGAAGACCTGCTTCAACGCACACGCATCCCCTTTGATGCCGCTTTGAAAGATGCCGGAATGAACATTAGCCAAATTAACGAGGTTGTTTTGGTCGGCGGTTCAAGCCGTATGCCGATGGTTCAGGAACTGGTTAAGAAAATGACCAACGGAAAAGAACCCAACAAGGGTGTCAATCCTGACGAAGTCGTTTCAATTGGTGCCTCTATCCAAGGTGGTGTTTTGGCTGGTGACGTGAAAGACGTTTTATTGCTCGATGTTACCCCACTTTCTTTGGGACTTGAAACCCTGGGTGGTGTGATGACTCGTTTGATTGAGCGCAACACAACCATTCCTGTGAAAAAGACGGAAGTCTTTAGCACGGCTGAAGATAACCAAACCGCGGTTGACATTCACGTTTTGCAAGGCGAACGCCCGATGGCTGCCGATAACAACACGCTTGGTCGTTTCAGACTGGATGGCATCCCGGCTGCAGCTCGTGGTATTCCACAGGTCGAAGTTACCTTCGACATTGACGCGAACGGCATTTTGAACGTAACCGCCAAGGATAAAGCCAGCGGTAAGGAACAAAAAGTAACCATCACCGCTTCGACTAACCTCGATAAAGGCGATGTTGAGCGCATGGTTCGCGAAGCCAATATGAACAAAGCCGAAGATGATCGCCGCAAAGGTCTGATTGAAGCCCGTAACCAAGGCGACAGCATTGCCTATCAGTCCGAAAAGACTTTGAAAGACCTTGGCGACAAGGTGGATATTGCCAAACGCAATGACGCCGAAGCTAAAATTCAGGTACTGCGTTCTGCACTTGCCGGTGATGACATGAGCGCGATTACCAACGCCAGCAATTCGCTGAACGAGGCGATTCAAGCCATCAGCAGCGCTGCTTATCAGCAAAGCGGTGGCCCCGGTGCCAGCACCCCGCCAAACGCAGGCGCTGACGGACAAAGCGGTCCCCAAGCCGGTGGAACTCCCGGCGGCGATGAAGATGTCGTCGATGGCGAATTTACCGAAGCCTAAGATTGAAAGTCTTAACAAACAGCCTGATTTGAAAAAAGTCGGGCTGTTTTTTTATTCCGGCTAAATATTACGGAAACTCCTTGAAAGCTACGACTGGTTAATGATAAGGGCGGGTTTTTCGGATTGGGAAATTTCACAATGCTCACTAAATGAACCCGCCGCTACCGTTGTAATAACAAACACTCTCATTGTTGATGATGACAGTTCCGTGATAAAAATTGCCGCAACCTGTATCTTTTACTTTTTTTCGGTGTTAAGTTTGATAAAATAGCTAAGGCTATTTTTTAAAATTTAACTATTAGAATGGAACATCTCATGGACGATTCCTCCAAAGTACAACTTGATAATTCAAAAGAAGCAAAACAAGCTCGTCATGCTTGGTATCTATATGATTTCGGCAATTCTGCATATGCTGCGGTCATCCTTTTAGCAGTCTTTTCTTCCTACTTCAAGAACGTCGTTGTAGGTGGCGCGGAAGGGACGCGCTTGTGGGGCTGGGCGGTTGGGATTGCCGCTGTGGTTGTGGCACTTATCTCGCCAATTCTCGGCGCAATTGCCGATTCTTCCCGCTCGAAGAAGCTTTTCCTCTTCATCTTTACTTCAATCTCAGTAGTATTTACTGCTTTGCTTTTCTTCGTTGGTCCCGGCGATGTCGTCTGGGCGATGATTTTATTCGTCATGGCTGAAATTGGCTACCGCGGTGCTCAGGTTTTTTATGATGCACTTTTGGTGGATGTCTCCACACCCAAAACAGTCGGGCTTATTTCAGGCAAGGGCTGGGCAATTGGCATGCTGGGCGGGATTATCACCTTATTGATTGCTGTCGTTCCGACGCAAATTATTGGCGACAGTTTCATCCCATATACTTTTCTTCTTACCGCAGCAGTTTATGCGATTTTTTCCATTCCGACTTTTTTGAGAGTGAAAGAGACTTCACCGGTTATTCCAATTCCTGAAAACGAATCGCTGGTCTCGGTTTCATTCAAACACCTTGGTGAAACATTTAAGGAAATTCGCAATTATAAAGATTTCTTGCGTTACATGATTTCTTTTTTGATTTACAACGACGGCATTATGATGTTGATGGATTTTGCCGCCATCATCGGCGGAACGCTTTTTGGCTTGGGGCAGGTACAGTTGATGATTTTCGTGATTATCATCCAGATGACCGGCTCGATTGGAGCACTGGTTTTTGGCAGACTCTCTGATTCCAGAAGCAGCAAACGTGCGATTGTCTTTTCCTTGGTTGCTTTGATTGCTTCGCTGACCGGTTTGTTCTTTATCAAAGATATGATCGGCTTCTTTATTGTCGGCGCTTTCGCCGGCTTTGCCCTTTCCGGTGCTCAGGCAGTCAGCCGCACGATGGTCAGCCAATTGGCACCAGAAGGCAAAACAACAGAATTTTATGGCTTCCTTTCAGTAGCCGGACGCACTTCAACCTTTGTCGGTCCTTTAGTATTTGGCGCACTTTCTTACAATATGAACAATTACTATCTAAGCATTGGCAATACTCCTCATGTGGCTGAGGTTCTGGGCTTAAAATGGGCGATTGGTTCCATTTTGGCATTTTTGGTGGTTGGTATGATAATTCTTTTGACGGTTCGCGAGGTTACAGCAAGCGATCCAATGGAGTACAATAGAAAGAAAAAGATCGAGGAATAATGAAAGTTTTAATCACCGGTGGCGCAGGCTATATCGGCAGTACCATTGCTTCTGTTTTGCTTGATAACGGACATACTCCGATTATTCTCGACTCCCTTGTAACCGGGCGTCGAGAATTCACCAAAGATCGCATTTTTTACGAAGCCGATATTTCAGACCGCGCCATGTTGCGCCGGATTTTTTCAGACCATCCCGATATCGTTGGGACGATTCACTGCGCTGCCCTGATTGTTGTGCCGGAGTCGGTTTCAAAGCCCTACGAATATTATCGGGAAAATGTCGTCAAGTCGATGGAGCTATTCAAAGCCCTGGCAGATTTAGGCTATCCCAAAGTTGTTTTCAGCTCTTCTGCGGCTGTCTATGATGTCGTTCCCGGCTTCATGGTCACCGAAGAATCACCGCTCAGACCGCTCAGCCCCTATTCTCGCACCAAATTCATTATGGAAATGGTGCTCAAAGATTTCTGCCTCGCTTACGGTTTGAAAGGCATCGCTTTGCGCTACTTCAACCCGATTGGCAGCGACCCAAAAATGCGTACCGGCTTGCATATTCAACACCCCAGCCACCTGATTGGCAAATTGGTCGAAGTCTCGCAAGGCCGTGAGTCGGTTTTCAACCTGACCGGCATCGACTGGCCCACCCGCGACGGTTCCGGCATTCGTGATTATCTGCATGTTTGGGATTTGGGATTGGCTCATTTGAAAGCGATGGAAAACTTTGATAAAGTGATTGCCGAAGGCGCAGAGGACGAGGCTGAATATTCAGTAATCAACCTCGGCACCGGTAATGGCGTAACCGTCAAAGAGTTTTTGCTTGCTTTTGAAAATGTGGTCGGCAAACAACTGCCCGTCTCCATTCAACCGCCCAGACCGGGTGACGTTGCCGGGGCATATGCCAACGCTGACAAAGCTTGGAAATTGCTCGGTTGGAAGGCAGAAAAGACGATTGAAGAAGGCATCGCCGACGCATTAAAATGGGGTGAGGTTCGAGAGACCATTATTCACTACTAAACTCTCGGAGCTGGTAATTTTCAATTCGCAAGGCTGGGCTTCAGGCTCAGCCTTGTAAAAGGAGAGATCATGAGCATCTTCAACAGAATTTTTGGCGAGCCTGAAATTCGGGCGCTCGAGCCAAAGCTAAAAGCGGAAGTAAAACAGATGATTGAGCAACTTGTCAAAATTGGCAAGACTGACGATTTTATCTCGCTTGCACCGGGCGGTCCCTTTGATTTTCAATATCATCATCGCGACGCGAAGGCAATCGGCCGCCGCTTGTATGAAATTGGCGGCGAAGAGCTGATGATGGCAGTGCGGACGACGATAAAATATAAATTGAAGGACGTTCTGGCAGAACACCTCGACCACGCCTGGAAAGGCATCGGCAACTGGCGTCCGTAAATCAGGAAACGGGGAGCAGGAAAACAGGTAACAGGAAGCAGGTAACAGAAAGTAAGGAAAGCGCCTTATAACACCCGATGCGAAGCGAGCGGTGTAACTCCTACCGACCGATGAGTCCCGAATTAATTTCAGTTTCAGATGAAGCTGGGGCAGGGTTGAAACCCAGCCGTACGCCATAGTTTTCTTCCACCTCGAGAATCAACGGATATTGTATTTTTGTTTGACGGATTAGCTCATGCATCCTATAATTAACTCACTATGCAGGAGTTAGCTTGATATGCCTGGCTTTAGCCGCGTAGAGTTTGCTAATAAGACACTCGCCAGTTTTTGGCGCGTGTTTTTTTTGTAAAAAAATTAGAAATGGAGCGAAAGAACATGGATTATGGATTAATAGGAAAAATCGAAAAAGCAAAACGTTACGCAGAAGAACGTGAACGTATCCAATTTAGCAGCTTCACCGCCCGCATCAAGGGCGATAACAGTGAGCACACCGTTGTTTACGATGATGGAAAATGGCAGTGCACATGCAACTACTTCCAAGGCCGCGGGATTTGTGCCCACACGATGGCGCTGGAATTCGCGCTTGAGGGTATGGTTAGCCCTCACGAGGAAGTTGCCCTCTAAGGTAGCGCAAGCAGGGGACTGAAAATTTAGCCTTATCATCGGAATTCCCTTTATATTTTGGGTTTAAAGCAATTCCGCGGTTTTTGCATGGGCACGTCCGTCTAAGACACGATTTACAGTGATTGTAAGATTTTTTGCTGATTTATTAGGGCAAGGATTCAAGGTTTTTAGCAATTCTCATTATAGAACTGTCCTCATCAATGATAAGAACATTACAGAAACCACATCAGATCCTAAACCAAGAACAATATTAATTATTTAGATAATATTACCAGGGTAGGGGCGGGTTCAATTCGTGAGCCTTGTGAAATTGCTCAATCAGGAAAACCCGCCCTGTTGGAATCAAGGCAATGATTTTCTTTTCAATGTATATTCGCACTGCTTGCTCGGGTGGGTCCGACCAGGTTACGGATTATTGAGCATTCGTGATCGGGACCCACCCCTACCCTTGTGTATATCGCATAATTCTCAAACTGTATGTGGTTTTTGCCGTCTTTTTAGGGCATGGATTCATGATTTTTTCATATTGAGAATTGCCCTAACCCCTGTATTTTCTCATTTTCCGCTATGCTTTGCGTTATAATATCCCCAACGGAAGGTTATACGAAACAATGCCTATTTTAAAGCCTCATGCCTTTGAATTTTTTAGCCACAGCAGCGAGCAGACCATGCGCGTTGGCGTGCGTTTGGGCAGCGTTTTGCAAACAGGCGATGTGGTTTGTCTTGAAGGCGACCTTGGATCCGGCAAGACTACCCTGGTGCGCGGAATTGCGCAGGGCTGGGGCTCTGCCGATCGCGTTTCGAGCCCGACTTATGTAATTGTCAACCAATATCGCCATCCAAACAAGACCATTCTTTACCATTGTGATGCTTATCGTCTCAATCCGGATGAACCGCTGGACAATGAGATTTTGGAGATTGATCATGTCCTTGAAAATGGCGTTTTGATAATGGAATGGGCGGAACGGATGAAAGATAGTCTTCCCAAGGAAAACCTTTGGATTGATATGGATTACATCGACGAAGAACAGCGGCATCTCGTTTTCACACCCAACGGCAAAAAATACGAACAACTGTTAAAAAAGCTGCAGAAAGCTTTGTTTGGAGGCTGAACTATGTTAGTTGCAATCGACACTTCCACGCAGTGGATTGGTATCGCGCTCTATGACGGCGTCCAGGTTTTGGCAGAACATAGCTGGCGCAGCCAAAATTATCACACAATCGAGCTCGTTCCGGCTATTGCTGATATGCTCAAAAAATGTCAGGTAAAGCCAAGCCAGCTTAGCGGTGTTGGCGTTGCGCTTGGTCCCGGCTCTTTTACCGGCTTGCGGATTGGACTTAGCGTTGCTAAAGGGCTGGCTCTTGGTCAGAACATACCTGTTGCGGGTGTTCCTTCGCTGGATGTTTTGGTAGCGGCCCAACCGGGGCTGCGCCGTCCGATGATTGCGATGCTAAAAATAGGCCGCGGGCGATTTGCCTGGGCACGTTTTGAATATAAACGTCCAACTTGGGACCAGATTGGCGAAACAAAAGTGGATGATGCCAAAGCAATCGCTGCCACAATTGACCGACCATGCTATGTGGTTGGAGAGATGACCGGCGAAGAGCGGCAAATTTTAGGCCGAAAGTGGAAAACGGCACAGCTGGCAGCGGCTTCGCAGTGCTTGCGGCGTCCTTCGGTTTTGGCTGAATTAGCCTGGGATAGATTACAAAACGGACGTGAGGACGATGTTGTCAGCCTTTCGCCAATTTACGTTCACACGCTCAGCAACGTCCCAGATTAACCCATTGATATGAGTAATTCATTCAAAATCCGGCAAATGTTGCCGCAGGATTTGCCGATGGCAATTGAAATTGACCGGCTCAATTTTACGGAACCCTGGCCTGCAAAAAGTTTTAGCTACGAATTAAGCACCAATTACAGCATTTGTTTGGTGGCGGTCGATGATGCTGACCTGGTTTTGGGTGAAATTGTTGTCTGGGTGATTGTTGACGAAGCGCATATCGCTACGATTGCGGTGCATCCGGAGCATCAGAGGAAAGGGATTGCCAGTGCATTGCTTGCCGAATCCCTCATACAGGCGATGGAACGTGGTGCAAGCTCATCGCTCCTTGAAGTTCGTCCGAGCAATACGGCAGCCCTCAAGCTCTATCAGCGTTTTGGCTACGAAACGGTTGGCGTCCGGAAGGAATATTACCAGGATAACAAAGAAGATGCCCTGCTGTTGAATCTTTTTGAGCTCAATCTTGAAAAATTGCGGAACGTTTTGCCATCAAAAAGCGTCTAATATAAAGTGGTTAGGGTAAAATCTAAACCGAGAAAAAACATGTCTTCAGAAAACAGATTATCAGAAATCAGGCAGGAAATTAAAACCTGCCAACGCTGTCCTCTGGCAAAGGGCAGGCTGAATGCTGTGCCGGGTGAAGGTCCGGCGCAGGTTGATATTCTGTTTATCGGTGAAGCGCCCGGGCTTCATGAAGATCGTCAGGGGAAACCTTTTGTTGGTCGATCGGGGCAATTTTTGACCGATTTGATTGAGGCGGCAGGTTTGAAACGCGAGCAAGTTTTTATCACCAATGTTGTAAAATGCCGCCCGCCAAACAATCGCGATCCCTTGCCGGAAGAGCTTTCTGCCTGTCAGCTCTATCTGGACGAGCAAATTGAATTGCTCCAACCGAAGGTTATTGTTACGCTGGGGCGCATTTCGATGGCTAAGTTTGTCGAAGGCGGCAGAATCAGCGCAATTCATGGGAGAACCCACAACGTAAACGATCAGAAAGTGGTTACAATGTACCATCCGGCGGCTGCTTTGCATCAGCCCGCTTTACGTCAAACACTTATAGATGACTTTTCGAAACTGAAAAAGTTTTTCAATGTGGAAGAAAATAATCCAACGCCAAAGAATAACAGTGAAATCAAGACCAATCCAAGTAATTCAGAAGAAGATAAGCTGGCCGAACAGTTAAGCCTGTTTTAAAATCCGAATGCAATGAGGAAAAATGGTAAAAGAAGAATTAATTCAAGATATTCAGAAAAAAAGAGCTAACATTGCCGTTGTCGGTCTTGGCTATGTTGGTTTGCCGCTGGCAATTACCTTTGCCAACGCTGGCTTTGCAGTTACCGGCATCGACCCAATTCAAGAAAAAGTCGATTTAATCAATCAGGGCGAAAGCTATATTTCAGATGTAAGCAATGCTCAGATTCGAAAGCATGTCGAATCGGGCAGGCTGCGTGCCACCACCGATTATTCCGTTTTGGCAGAAATTGACGCGGTTTCAATTTGTGTTCCAACGCCTTTGCGCAAAACCGGCGACCCGGATATGTCCTTCATCGCCAGCGCGAGTGAGGCGATTGCGCCCTATTTGCATCGCAGCATGGTAATCATTCTCGAATCGAGCACTTACCCGGGCACAACCCGTGAATTTGTTTTGCCGAGATTGACAACAGTCCACAATTTACATGTCGGTGTCGATTTCTTTTTAGCTTTTTCGCCGGAACGGGTCGACCCGGGCCGTAAAGATTTTACGACAGTCAACACACCCAAAGTTGTTGGCGGGATAACACCTTTCTGCACCGAAGTTGCGACTGCCTGGTATCAGGAAGCACTTGAAACCATTGTGCCGGTTTCGACGGCTGAAGTTGCCGAGATGACCAAATTGCTCGAAAATACTTTTCGGATGATTAATATCTCGATGGTCAATGAGCTTGCCCAAATGTGTGAGCATCTCAACGTGGATGTTTGGGAGGTGATTGATGCGGCGGCAACCAAGCCTTTTGGTTTCATGAAATTCACTCCCGGACCCGGGCTGGGCGGGCATTGTATCCCGATTGACCCGCTTTATCTTTCCTGGAAGATGAAGGCTTTGAATTACAATGCGCGTTTTATCGAATTGGCTTCGGAAATAAACACCAGCCAACCGCGTTATATTGTCAATCGCATTCAGGATGCCTTGAATCGCTTCAAAAAACCGCTCAACGGCAGCAAGGTTCTGGTTTTGGGTGTTGCTTATAAACCAAACATCAACGATGTTCGCGAATCCCCGGCGATTGATATCATTCACCTCTTGCTGGAAAAAGGCGCGCTTGTTAGCTATGCCGATCCATATGTGCCTGAACTGGATGTTGAGAACATCCAACTGAGCGCTGAAAAAGATTTGGCTGCTTCTGTCGAAGCGGCGGACATTGTTGCTATCATCACCAATCATAGCAAGTTTGACTACAACATGATTGTTGAAAAAGCACAGTTAATTTTCGATGCTCGCAATGCCACGAAGGACATTCCCAAAGCTGGCGTGAAAGTGATTAAACTCTAATGGAAACGATTATCGTAACCGGTGCCGCCGGATTTATTGGCTCAAAAGTCTCCGATTCGCTTCTAAAAGCAGGCGAACGCGTTGTCGGTGTGGACAACATGAATCAGGCTTACGACCCGCGAATGAAAGAATATCGGCTGGGAAGTTTGCGCGGTCAAGCAAATTTCACCTTTTTACATGCTGATATATCAGATTTGGCGACAATCGATGCCTTGACCGAAATTGCACCGGAGGCTCAAGCTGTGATAAATTTGGCAGCTATGGCGGGTGTGAGGATGAGCATGAGCGATCCCTGGAGCTATCTTTACACCAACACGCTTGGCACGCTTAACATGCTTGAATATGTTCGCCGGCAAGCGGTTCCAAAATTTGTGCTTGCCTCAACCTCCAGCCTTTATGGCGATTCCGGAAGGGCTGCGCATGACGAAAGCGAAGCCACTGATAAACCCCTGGCTCCTTACGCTGCCAGCAAGAAGGGTGCGGAGGCTTTTGCCTATTCCTATCATCACCTCTACGGGATTGATGTCAGCATTTTGCGTTATTTCACGGTTTATGGTCCGGCTGGACGCCCTGACATGTCCATGTTTCGCTTTTGCCAATGGATTAATGAAGGTCTGCCGGTCAGGATAAATGGCGACGGAAACCAAAGCCGCGGTTTCACCTATGTGGACGACATCGCTGCCGGTACGCTTTTGGCACTCCAAAATGTTGGCTATCAGATTTTTAATTTGGGCGGGCATGAAGTGATGACAATTAACGAAGTCATCGCCTTTTTTGAAGAAAGTTTAGGCAAAAAAGCGAAAAAAGAATTTGCCCCGGCCCATCCGGCTGATGTTTATACCAATTTGGCTGATGTCAACAAAGCAAAAGAGGTTCTCGGCTGGCAACCCAAAGTCGGCTTGCATGAAGGCATGCAAAACCTGGTCGATTGGTACCTCGCCAACCGATCCTGGGCAAAAGATATTCAAACAGATTAGGTTTATCTTTTCAATTAAAAAAACAACCTGTGTTCTGAATAACACAGGTTGTTTCGTTTAATTATCTTATTTCTATTTCCCTAAAAACTCCGACTTTGTGGGTATTTCCAAATCAATCGGATTATTGCCATTCATAGGGACTGTGAAGGATTTAACGCCCTGAGATGACATCATAATATCATCAAGGAAAAGGTTGCTGTTGTTGCTGCCATCAGTTTCAACTACGAATGATATGGTTCTTTCTCCTACATAGGGGCTTAAATCCATCCCTAATTCAGCCCAACCGTTGGTGTTAAATTCAACACACAGTGGAAATTCACCAACATGTGTACCATCGACATAAAGGTCGAACCAATCATAACCGCAAGCGTCTTGAGAAGCAATCCAAACCCATAAGTGCAAATAGGGTGCGCTGGAAGTAATATTAATCGTTTGCGATAGTTCTGCTACCTCGTTAAAATCTCCACCCAACCAAGCTAACCAGTCCCCGGTATGCGCATTAACAAGCGAATTAGTTTCATGGACAATTAAATCCCAACCAAGTGCTGAATACTCATCCCAATATGCGTGCCCTTCTTCAAAGCCTGGGTTTAAAAAGGTGGTTGGCCCAACAGGCAGAGGTGCTGGTTTTTGAATTAAGGGGAGATAAACGGATCCGGAAAAAACTGGGCCCGGGTCGGCTGGTGCGAGACGCACAATGCTTACCGATTGAAGTGCCATCTCCTCATAGCTACCACCCCAAGGCATTGAATAAACAGCTCCCGGATCATTATCCCAGGTATCCCGAATATAAACCGTATTGCCACTGTAGCCATAGCCAACGATTGAATGACCTGCCAAATTCAAGAGAACGGGATGACCGGCATCAATTTCGCTCTTAAATTTTGCAAAAGTGAAACCACCGGAAATGTTGTTGTCCGTAAGCTGGTTGTAACATTCGCTTACGGTGTAACCTCGAGCTTCATAGAAAAGTTTGCGACCATACGTGCCATCTCTATAGGCAATATTATAGTCTTCCATATCTGCACAAGTCAGGGGGTCAGGAGTGTTGTCCCAGGTATAAAAAGCAGTTGCACCATCCGAGTTACCATATGCAGCCTGACTGGTTTTCATAAAATCGCCAACCGCATCAATCCATTGATGCTGAGACCATCCGCTGCCGGTATTATAAGGGTCAGGTCCCGCATGTCCATAACGCACCCAATAATCATCAATTGAACCACGACTTGTTCTGCCATCAGTGCCAAGTCGGGAGGCAATTAATGGGTTGCTGGGATAATCATCGCCGATACTGTCATACCAAACAGGCCAACTTGTATCAGTCAAAGGCATACGCCCAGAATCAGTTGGCCCTGTGTAGAGATTAGTGTAATCGCCACGGTCATAATAGCCGGCAATCATTGCAGCTGAAACAGCTGAGCAACCATAGACCCAATCGTATGATGGAAAATTAGCAATTGTGCCTTTAGGAGTGTCTTTAATTTTGGATGCTTCACGTTCTTCTTGATATTCAGGCAATGGTTCTGATGGCCCATTGATGATGCTTCGGGTCACTTCCCGACCGTTTGAAAAAGTGATTTGTTGTTCTGAGTAATAAGGAGAGATAACTTCGACATCTGAATAGATGACTTCCTGCTTTTCAGTTTGAGCAAAAACGCTTCCACTAAGACCTCCTAAAGAAGTCAAGCAGATTAATAGTGCCATAAAGGCAGAGACAAATTTCTTAACTGTGGCTGACTTTTCCATTTTTCTCCTTAGGAATGAAAGGAACGATGTGATTGAAAGAGTGTTTTAATTTGGCTGGAATAACCGTGAAGTGATAATAAGATTATATCATTTGAAAAAGCACAGATATAAAAAGACGCCAAAAATAATAAAAAAGATTCTACAAAATCATAATCTTTCTACTCCCTGTTAATTGTCAACCTAAAGTTGGCTTGCATCAAGGAATTTAAAACCGAGTCGATTGCTACTATGCCAACTGTTCTTGGGCAAGAGTTAATCAAACGGATTAGGTTTGTTTTTCGTATAACGAAAATTTTCCGGATTTACATTTCCTGGTTCATTGTCGGAAGAATATTGCGCCAAGGAAGAGATTATGGCTGTATATATCTAAAACAGAATTAAATTAGAATGACATCAGGTCTGCCTCTCTCATATATAAAATCAATACTTCGCAATAAGAAGAAACATTTCCTGCCAATAAAAACAACGCCTCCCAAGAGGCGTTGCTGTCTAAATTGAGTCTAAATTCCTAATGGTAAATCATCGGTAAGAAGATGGAATATGGCGTTAGGCTGACCGTGATTGTCACAGTTGCCAAGTTAGAATCGAGAATTCCATCGTTGACCTTGAAGGTGATTTTTTCAACACCAGCAAATGCAGTGCTTGGGGTATATTTCAAGAGCATGCCCTCAAGCTCAAAACTGCCATGCAAGGGTTCTTCGACGATGATGAATTCCAATATATCACCATCAACATCCAAGGCTTCGAGTTCGATTTCAATCATTTCACCGCTAAACACAATCACAGTCTGATCAAAAGCAACCGGAGCGTCGTTGACAGGCTCAACGTTAATTACTATTTCGGCGATATTGCTGTCCTGAATGCCATCACTTGCCTTGAAGGTGAAGCTGTCAGGGCCATTATAGTTTTCATTAGGGGTATAAGTGACCTTATTGCCGCTGATAAGGCTCAAACTGCCGTGGTCAGGCTCATCAACAATGCTATAAGTCAGCGGGTCGCCATCGCCATCGCTTGCAAGCAATGTGATTTCTTTGGCAAGGTCTTCAGCGGTCATAACAGTTAGCTCCTCGGCAATCGGAGGGTCATTAACCGCAGTAACCGCAATGGAAACAGTCGCAGTGTTACTGTCACTTGTGGCATCGTTGGCTTTGAATGTGAAGCTGTCCTGTCCTGAGTAGTTCGCATCAGGGGTGTAAGTAACTTTATTTCCAGAAACAGCGCTCAAACTGCCGTGCGTGGGTTGGGCAAGGATGCTGTAGGTCAGGGTATCGCCATCGACATCATTTGCTACCAAAGTGATTTCTTTGGCAGTGTTTTCAGCGGTTGTAACAGCTTGATTTTGAGCAAGCGGGGCATCGTTAACCGCATTGATTGTGATGCTGACCGTGGCGGTGTTACTGTCGATTGTGCCGTCGCTGGCTTGGAAAGTGAAGCTGTCCGGGCCGAAGTAGTTCGAAGCGGGCGTGTAAGTAGCTTTGTTTCCAGAAACAGCGCTCAAAATGCCGTGTTGCGGTTGGGTAACGATTGTGTAGGTCAGCGTTGTGCTATCCACATCGCTTGCGAGCAATGTGATTTCTATGGCAATGTCTTCAGCGGTCATAACAGATAGGTCCTCGGCAAGCGGAGGGTCATTAACCGCAGCAACCGTAATGGACATGGTCGCGGTGTTGCTGTCGCTTGTGCCGTCACTGGCTTTGAATGTGAAGCTGTCTGTGCCGAAATAGTTCGCAGCAGGGGTGTAAGTAACTTTGTTTCCGGTAAGAACGCTCAAACTGCCATGCGTGGGTTGGGTAAGGATGCTGTAAGTCAGTGTTGTGCTATCCACATCATTGGCCACTAAAGTGATTTCCTTGGAAGTGTCTTCGTCGGTCGTAACAGCCTGGTTTTGGGCGACAGGAGCGTCGTTAACCGCAGTAACCGTAATGGAGACGGTCGCAGTGTTGCTGTTGAGCGTGCCATCACTGGCTTTGAATGTGAAACTGTCCGGGCCTGAGTAGTTCGCAGCAGGGGTGTAAGTAACGTTATTTCCAGAAACAGCGCTCAAAATGCCGTGTTGCGGTTGGGTAACGATTGTGTAGGTCAGAGTTGTGCTATCCACATCGCTTGCAAGCAATGTGATTTCTATGGCAATGTCTTCAGCGGTCATAACAGATAGGTCCTCGGCAAGCGGAGGGTCATTAACCGCAGCAACCGTAATGGACACGGTCGCGGTGTTGCTGTCGCTTGTGCCATCACTGGCTTTGAACGTGAAACTGTCCGGGCCTGAGTAGTTCGCAGCAGGGGTGTAAGTAACGTTATTTCCAGAAACAGCACTCAAACTGCCATGTTGCGGTTGGGTAAGGATGCTGTAAGTCAGTGTTGTGCTATCCACATCATTGGCCACTAAAGTGATTTCCTTGGAAGTGTCTTCGTCGGTCGTCACAGACTGTCCTTGGGCAATGGGAGGGTCATTAACAGCGGTCACCGTAATGGAAACGGTCGCAGTGTTACTGTCGCTTGTGCCATCACTGGCTTTGAATGTGAAACTGTCCGAGCCTGAGTAGTTCGCAGCAGGTGTGTAAGTAACTTGATTACCAGCAACAGCGCTCAAACTGCCGTGTTGCGGTTGGGCAACGATGCTGTAGGTCAGCGTTGTGCTATCCACGTCCGTGGCTACTAAAGTAATTTCTTTGGGCGTGTCTTCCTCGGTCGTAGCAGTCTGGTTTTGAGCAACCGGTGCGTCATTAACCGCAGTAACCGTAATGGAAACGGTGGCAGTGTTGCTGTTGTGCGTGCCGTCATTGGCTCTGAATGTGAAGCTGTCTGTGCCAAAGTAGTTCGCTGTAGGGGTGTAAGTAACTTTGTTTCCGGCAACAACGCTCAAATTGCCATGCGTGGGTTGGGAAACGATGCTGTAGGTCAGTGGGTCGCCATCTGCATCGCTTGCTACCAAGGTGATTTCCTTAGCAGTGTCTTCAGCGGTTGTAACAGTCTGGTTTACGGCAACGGGGGCTTGATTAGCTGGTGCGAGACGCACAATGCTTACCGATTGAAGTGCCATCCCCTCATAGCTACCACCCCAGGACATTGAATAAACATTTCCCGGATTAGAATCCCAGGTATCCCGAATATAAACCGTATTGCCACTGTAGCCATAGCCAACGACTGAATGACCTACCAAATTCAACAGAACGGGATGACCGGCATCGATTTCGCTCTTAAATTTTGCAAAAGTGAAACCGCCGGCATTATTATCCGTTTTTTGATTATAACAATCTGTTACCGTATAGCCACGCGCTTCATAGAAAAGTTTGCGCCCGTATGTGCCGTCTATATCGGCAATATTATTACTTACCATATCTGCACAAGTCAGGGGACTGGAACTGCTAGTCCAGGCATAAAAAGAGGTTGCACCATCCGAGTTATTATATGCAGCCTGACTGGTTTTCATGAAATCGCCAACCGCATCAATCCATTGATGCTGAGACCATCCGCTGCCGGTATTATATGGGTCAGGTCCCGCATGTCCATAACGCACCCAATAATCATCAATTGACCCACGACTTGTTCTGCCATCAGTGCCATTGCGGGAGGCAATTAATGGGTTGCTGGGATATGTAGAGTATCCGTCAGACCATGTTGGCCAACTGGTATCAGTCAGAGGCATAAGCCCATTACCAGTAGGCCCTGTGTAGAGATTAGTGTAATCGCCACGATCATAATAGCCAGCAATCATAGCAGCTGAAACAGCTGAGCAACCATAGACCCAATCGTATGATGGGAAATTAGCAATTGTACCCATAGGCATGTTTGTAATTTTGGATGCTTCACGTTCTTCTTGATATTCAGGCAATGGTTCTGATGGACCATTGATGATGCTTCGGGTCACTTGCCGACCATCTGAAAAGGTAATTTGTTGTTCTGAGTAATAAGGAGAGATAACTTCGACATCTGAATAGGTGACTTCCTGCTCTTTGGTTTGAGCAAAAACGTTTCCACTAAGACCTCCTAAAGAAGTCAAGCAGATTAATAATGCCATAAAGGCTGAAACAAACTTCTTTACTGTTGCTGACTTTTCCATTTTTCTCCTTAGGAATGAAAGGAACTATGTGATTGAAAGAAAGTTTTAGTTTAGTTGGAATAACCGTGAGGTGTTAATAAAATTATATCATTTGAAAAAGCACAGATATAAAAAGACGCCAAAAATAATAAAAAAAGATTCTACAAAATCATAATCTTTCTACTCCCTGTCAATTGTCAACCTGATGCTCCACTATAAATGAAGACAAGAAAATTCAATCGGACCTTTTAAGATGCCCGGGAAAATATCGGCTGTCAAATTCACAATTATCCTCATGATTGATATAGATGATTCCATAATAAGAATTGCGGGACCCCTGTACAATCACCTTTGCAATTTTCCAAAACCGAATATAATTTGCCTTATTGATAAAGTTTTTCAATAAGGACAAAAAATGCACTGGAAAGAAATCCTCTCACAAAATGGTTACCGACTTTCTGAACCCCGCAAGCGAATTATGGAGTTGCTGGAATCGAGCGAGCTTGCCCTGAGCCCGCAACAAATTCACCAGCAGCTTCTCGATAAAAATTGCGATCTCGGATTGGTTAGTGTTTATCGCACCCTTGATTTGCTTAGCGAGCTAAACCTCGTCACGGTTGTTTATGACCCTGAGCGAAACCCGGGTTATATCTTGGCATCCAGCGGACATCATCACCATATTGTCTGTCAGGATTGCCATCGCGCCCTCGAATTCTCCGGCTCACACGATATCGACGATCTTATCCATCGTGTCGAAGCGGAAACTTCTTTCGTAGTACGCAACCATCTCCTTCAGCTCTTTGGGATTTGCCCCCAGTGCCAAGTAAAAAATCACAGTTGATTCTTGAGGAAACATGAAAAAAATCTTACCCATCCTATTGGTATTGACGCTTGTGTTGGCTGGCTGCAGTTCCACTCCGAATAACAGCCCAGATCAAGCAGAAACCAAAAACCAACTATCCGTTTCGGTCAGCATTGCCTCTGTTCAATGGCTTGTTGACAAAATTGGTGGCGATTTGGTCAAAACGCAATCACTAACAAGCAGTGGCGACGACCCCCACACCTATGAACCGACCCCCAATCAGATGACCGCCATCGCAGAATCTGACCTCTATTTAACCGTTGGCGTTGAGTTTGAAGAAGTCTGGCTTCCCAAATTTGTTGCCGCCAACCAAAAATTAACCGTTGTTGATATCAGCGAAGGCGTCGAACGCTATGTCATGGACGATCACGAACATGACGACCACGATCATGAAGAACATCATCACCATGGTTTTGACCCTCATATTTGGCTTTCTCCCGAGCGGATGAAACAAATTGCAGAAAATGTCACGGCAACTCTCATTCAATTTGACCCCGAAAACACTACGGTTTATCAAGCAAATTTGCAAAATGTTTTGCTTGAAATCAATGATGTTGAGGCGAAACTAGATGAATTACTGGCTAATCCAATTCGAAAACAATTTTTGATAGTTCACCCTTCTTTGGGTTATCTGGCAAACAGCTACGGATTGGATATGCTTTCAGTTGAGATCGACGGGCAAGAACCCAGCCCGGCACAGTTAGCTGAAATTCTGCATTTGAGCGAGGAATATGGTATTCATGCGCTCTTTAATCAGCTCGGAACCAGTCCGGTTAACGCCCAAACGCTCGCCAATCAAACTGGAATTACTCAAATTTTTGAGATTGACCCAATGCAATACGATTGGCAAGCCAACATGCTACAAATTGGCGAGTTTTTACAAATCGCTCTAAACTAAGGAGAGCATGAACGAACAAGCGATTATCTCTATCAAAAACATGTGGGCTGGCTATGAAAGCGATATGGTTCTGGAAGACGTTTCCTTCGAAATGTTCCCGAGAGATTATGTCGGTCTGATTGGCCCAAATGGCGGAGGAAAAACCACGCTGATTCGCGTCATCCTCGGTTTGCTGAAGCCCGATCAGGGCAGCATTAGCGTTATGGGCGAAGACCCAAAGAAAGGTCGCAGCCAGATTGGTTATGTTTCCCAGTTTCAAGTGGAAGACAAGCATTTTCCCATCAATGTTTGGGACGTGGTTTCTATGGGTCGCTTACAAAGCAATCTCTTTAAAAATCTGCGCCTGACGACGGAAGATAAAGGCGCCATTGAGCAAGCACTGCGAGAAACCGGCATGCTTGATTTTCGCAAACAAAACATGAATGAGCTTTCCGGCGGGCAGCGCCAGCGCGTTTTTATTTCGCGCGCTTTGGTAACCCAACCCAAACTTTTATTACTGGACGAGCCAACTTCCAGTGTGGATAGTCGTTCAAGCAATCAGCTTTATGATTTATTGGCAGAGCTGAACGATCACCTGGCGATTTTGCTCATTTCGCATGACCTGACCGCTATTTCAACTTATGTAAAAACCGTTGGCTGTGTCAACCGGCGCCTGGTCTATCACGGCACGAAGGAAATTACAGCTGAGATGATGGAAACGGCTTACGAATGCCCGGTCGATTTGATTGCCCATGGACATCCCCACCGAGTGTTGCCCAGCCATATGCACGAGGATTAGCATGATTGAACAACTAAGCACAATTTTTTCTTACGAATTTATGCGCAACGCGCTGATTGCCAGCTTCTGGATTAGCCTCGCAACCGGCATCATCGGCACTTTGGTCGTCTTGAACCGTATCGTTTCGCTTAGCGGTGGGATTGCTCATGCGGCTTATGGCGGGGTTGGCATTTCTTACTTCCTTGGCCAGGATCCAATGATTGGAGCATTGGCTTTCAGTACGATTTCGGCAATGGTGATGGGAATCGCCCATCGCAAATCAAAATCCGGAGCAGACACGCTGATTAGCGTCATGTGGTCAATCGGTATGGCGATTGGAATCATTTTTATTTCCCTGACGCCCGGCTATAAGGCGAATTTGATGAGCTACCTTTTCGGAAGCATTCTTGCCGTTTCAAGCAGCGATTTAATCTTGATGGCAATTATCGCACTTCTGATTTTGGCTTTCGTTTTCTTCAATTACCGCAGTTTACTGGCAATTTCTTACGATGAAACTTTTAGCACGGTCCGCAATTTGCCGGTAACTGCCCTCTATCTGACGATGCTGGTTTTGGTGGGTCTGACGGTTGTCGTAGCGATGCGCATGGTCGGTTTGATTTTGGTGATTGCGTTAATCTCCATTCCACCGGCAATTTCGCTCAATTTATTCAAGGATGTCCGTCTGATTATGCTCTCATCCTTCCTTTTTAGCGTCCTCTTTTGTTTTTTGGGCTTGGTAATTTCATTCCAAACGAATATCCAGGCTGGACCGGTGATTATTTTGCTGGCGGCTTTTGCCTATCTACTTTCAAGCTTAGTGAAACACTTCCGTCACCCTAAGGCCATATGACAAATGTCATACGGCTCTTTTTTAAATACAACTAAGTAAATCTGGAAGTGTTATTATTTATCTAAGGTACAATCTTAATATATGAGTTTAAAAGATTTTTTTCAAGATTCAGTAGCCATAAAACTTGGCTTATGGGCTGGAAAGACCTTTTCGCTTTCCACATTACGAAAGCTGGCAAAATTAGGCGGCAAACTGATTTCTTTACGGCAAAAGAGTGAAATGATTCGCAGCATAAAAGCGAACCAATGGGTTGTCAGTGGCGGGACCATGAATAAAGAAGAGCTAAAGGAGCAAGCCCTCCGGGTAACCACTTCTCAGGTAACCTCGCTTTTTGAATATTTTTATTATTATCAACACCCCGAAGAGGGGAAAGCAAAAGTCCGTTTTACGGCTGAAGCTGAGAAAGCCATTATCGAAATACGCGATAAAAAAGTCCCAACTTTTCTTTTAGGTCCTCATATTGGTAATTTTGATTTCTTTATGATGGCACTTCGTTGGTTTGAAGTTCCGCTTTACGTCCTGACCTATCCGAACCCTACCGATGGTTACAAGGCGCAAAACGAATTGCGTGCTTCTCTTGGAGCGGAGATTCATCCGTTGTCTTTCTCTTCTTTTCGCGGTGCCAAACAAGCTCTGAAAAACGGCATTGCGCCGGTTACCGGCTTGGACCGTCCTTTGGATGACCAGGAAGATACCAAGTATGCGGTCGATTTCTTTGGCCGTCCTGCACTTTTGCCGACATTTTACTCCCGCTTATGTCTGGACAATAACGCCTTTGTCCGCGTTTTGGTTGGCTCAAGACAAGAAGATGGCAGTTTTGAAATTGACACTTCCGAAGCCATCGAAATGGAGTCTTACCCGGATTCGGTTGATGAAATCGTCCGGAATGTCGAAAAGGTTTTAAAGCCGGCTGAAAATTTCATTAGAAAATACGCATCCGACTGGTCAATGTTTTATCCGGTTTGGCGCGATGTTTTTCCAATCATCGAAGATTTACTATGAGTTTTATAAAGAGGAATAATGGAAAATAAACACAGTACAGTAACAGACAAGCGCACGAATGATATTTTGCTTGGGCCCCTGGAGCGCCCAGCCTTACAATTCTTAGCCCGCCATATGCCCGCTTGGGTTAGCTCGGACATGCTCACCGGCTTCGGACTTTTTGGCTCAGTGCTGACCGGATTTGCTTATGCAATGGTCGGAACCGGAGAGATTAAGGGGAACGTTTGGCTCTTTGTTGCCAGCTTGGGTTTCATTTTCAACTGGTTTGGTGACAGCCTGGATGGCTCGTTGGCACGCTTTCGCCACCAGGAAAGGCCTAATTACGGCTATTACATCGATCATGCAATCGATGGCATTACCGCACTGGTTATTTTCGTCGGCATGGGTCTTTCCGGCGTCGCTCGCCTTGAGGTCACGTTGTTTGCCCTTGTTGGCTACCTTTTACTGATAGTTCAAGTTTCTCTCAAAACCCACGTTACCGGTGTTTTTGAAATGACAAGTATCAAATTAGGGCCTACAGAAGTGCGTGTGTTAGCAATCATAATGAACACAGCCCTCTTTTTCACCGGCATCGGCGAAAACCTCTGGACGCTTAATATCCAGGGTGTAGCTTATGGCTTGACCATCGGCAGCATCATCGTCTTTATCGTCGGAATCATCTTCCTTCTGTACTACATCTATCAAGTTATCCGAACCGGCATCATACTGGCGGCAGAAGATGAAGATCGTTTGGCAAAACGCAAGGCAAAAGAAGCTCTCAAAGCCAAGGAAAATAAAGACGCCCCCAACGCCCAGTAAAATCAAAAAGCATAAGTTTTTACCACAGACAAAAATGCCGGAGATTTATCATCTCCGGCTTTTTGGCTTAATCAAGGTTTCAATCTATCACTAAAACTATAAAATCATCCATGCTGAGCTCAACGTTTGGATCGTCATAACTTCCGACAAAGAAACCGACATCGCCGCTTTTAAGCATAGGGCTTGGGTCTTCGACTTCCGCAACCAATTCATTGTTAATGCGAAGCCTAAAGATTTCATTTTGGCATGTTGCTATTGCAAAATTGAAATCTGCATCAATCATTCCACTTTCATCATACCCTTCGGTCAAAACAATTCGTTCTCCGTTAAGATATTTTCCAATCAGAATATAGCCATCGTTTCCGAAGGTAATAAAGTAGAAATTTTGACTGTCTTGATAGCGACAGACAAAACCTTGTAGGTTATCTGTCGTTACGGCATCGTTGGAGAAATAGGCTTCCATATAAACATTCTGCTGGTCTATCTTGCCGGTTACATCCCAAGTAGAATAAGAAGGAATTTTAAAAGCATATGTCAACCAACCATCAACGATAGAAAAGTCAAGTTCGTTATACTCGCCTAAATCCCAATCTCCGCTTTCGCTCGACTCAAAATCATCCCATAAGAGCAATCTATCCGTAAAATCTTCACCCACATTACTTTGACTCAATGGGAAGTAGGTAAAGACATCAAAAACCGCAAAATTATCAAAGCCAATTGTGAAGTTCGCCTCATCAAAGGAACGGGCAAACAAACCGACGCCACCATCCGTTAAATCGGATTCTTCAATGTAATCCAGCAATCTACCATTTACCCAAAGTCCCAAATAATTTGGGTTACACTCCGCTTCTAAGTGGTTGTAATCTGTGCTGATATAGCTTTCATCCACCATGTCGCTGCTAAGGTTTTCGTAAGTACCGTCCACATATTTATCGATTGAATAGTAACCGTCATTGCCAATGTACATGAAATAGAAGTTGTCTTCATCCTGATAGCGACAGACAAAACCGGCACCGTTTTCTTCAGTACCTGAAATAGGGCGCAGGTCAGCTTGCAGGCGGACGTTTGCTGTCTCCATTTCGAAGATTTGACTCCAGAGCATGTAATTTTCAGTTGTGATTGTCATCAAATACTCGCCATCTTTGATTTCGTCATAACCGGTGTCGTTGTCCCAATGGCCGGTGTTCCAAGAGCCATCGTCTTGGCTGAAATCATCAAAAAAGAGGGGCTGAATATCTTCTTCAACCTGCTGGATTTCATCTTCTTCAATCAAGGGCTCGTCAGTCGGCAAATCAATTTGTTGGATTGGTTCTTCAATTACTTCCGGTTCTTCAAAAACCGGAGTGGCGGTTGGGTCACCGAGGTCATCAACTTTCACCAAGCGAGGCATGCTGCATGCGGAGAGCACAAAGGTCAATAGCAATAAAACAAGAATCGTTTTTTTCATCTCTTTCTCCATTTAAATCTAAAGCTGAACCGACTATGGTAATAGCCACTTCTTTTAACTGTATAACTAAGTATACAATATGCAATTGATAGTTGCCAACATTGAAGAGGTAGCGCATTAGGTCAAATGAAAATCTTACCGAAGGATTCAATATTGGCAAACAAACCAAGCAATACTATCTATAAAAAATTGGCTTAATGTCGTGGTTAGCTTTGGTAAAAAGATTAATAGAAAACGAAGAATCTGTAAATCATTATCTTTAAAATCAGCAAAATCTGATTCAATAAAACTGGATGAATGATATAATTTCAAAATAATACCGCTCTAATAACCGGAGATTGATAATGCCTTTTGGGAAATATGAACTTCAGGAAGTGCTTGGTGAAGGTGGCTTTGGGGTTGTCTACAAAGCGATTGACCTTGTCTTGGACCGAACTGTCGCTATAAAAGTCCTCCACCCAAGTTTGGTTCGCCAACCCGGTTTAATGGAGCGCTTTAAACAGGAAGCCCGCCTGGCTGCACAGCTTTCGCATCCAAACATTGTCCCTGTCTATGATTTTGGTCAGCATGAAGGTCAAAATTATATTGCAATGGGATACATGCCCGGTGGTTCACTGCGAGATTTGCTTCAGAAGAAAGCTCCCCTCGATGAAAAAGAAGCCTATGCAATCTTTGATGAGCTAATCAATGGCGTTGCCTATGCTCATAATAAAGCGATTGTTCATCGGGACCTGAAACCAAGCAATATCCTCTTTGACGAAGAAGGCAAGGCCAGAATTAGCGATATGGGTTTTGCGAAAACAATCCGCGTCGAAGACAGCCAGTCGATGAGTCTGAGCGGTGGTATTGTTGGCACTCCTCACTATATGTCACCGGAACTGTGGGAAGGGAAAAGCCTCACCCCTGCTGCGGACCAATATAGCCTGGGTTGCATACTTTACGAGATGCTTTCCGGTGAAAAGCTTTTTGACGGCGAAACTACGCCAACGGTCATGATGAAACACTTTAAGCCGATCGAACTCAAAGCTCCGTTGACCCCTGAAAGTGCCTCAATCATTACTCGCATGACAGAAAAAGAACCCCAAGCACGCTTTGCTTCTTTGTTGGAACTACGCGAGCTTATTTCACAATTCTTTGATGAAAGCAAAGAAGTTTTAGATGAGGCTGTTCCGATATCGATTGTCTCTTCGAAAAGTGGGAAGAATGCGGAAGACGAAAACACTGGAGTTCTGATTGCGCAAGAAGAAAAACCAATCCTTGATGATAAAGATGAAGTTGCTCCAATTCCAAAGCAGACAAAAATAAAAAGAGTTAAAGAGGCTGTGGACTCCAAGGTAAACATTTTTGAAAATCCAAAAATTCGCCTTGCCCTGATTGCTGCCCTGGCAATTTTGCTGCTCTCAGGATTTGCATTGATTGGGTCAAGAAATAGTTGGTTTAGTCAAAATGGACTTACGAAAACAGAAACAGCGCAAGCTGATGCGTTTATGCTTACCGAAACCTGGCTGGCAGAACAAGTGACCGAGACGAATACCGCTACCCCTACTCGAACGCCAACAGCAACCAAAACGAAGACCAGGATGCCAAGCAAAACCGCAAGTCGCACACCAACTAAAACCCTGACCCCAAGCCCCAGCCCCAGTCCGACGATAACCCGCCAAATCACCTACGCACCGACCAATCCTCCTCAAGGAGGAAATGATCGTCCACCTGTGGTACAGCCGACCCAGGCTCCGGTTGTGCCGACTCAGGCACCGCCTGAAGTTTTGCCAACCAGAGGTCCAACACCAGCACCGCCATAATAATCAGGCTTTTTGCCTTTTATATTTTAAAAAGTAAATAGACCAAGTTGGAGGATTTATGAAAAAATTAGTTCCCCTTTTGTTTGCTATAATGCTGCTTTTTGGTAGCCTGAGTGGTCCTGCTTTGGCGCAGGAAGAGAACGGTGCTGAGAATGGCATTGAGCTGCCGCAGGAAGCGATAGATCTCGAGGATGAAGGCTTTGAGGTTCAGGACGAGATTGAATTTGAGAATGATTTCACTTTAGCTCAGGAAGAAATTAACATCGACCCTCAGGCGGTGGAATACCGATTTCGAAGATCCTGGGGTGGGGAAGGGGATCAGCTGATTAATCCTCAGGGGCTTGCTGTTGATCAAGATGGGAACCTGATCTTTGCAGACAGATCTGCAGATAGAATTGTGATTATCAATCAGTCTGATCGAAGCATTAGGACAATTGGTGGGCCGGGTACAGAACCTGGCAAGTTTAGTGGTTTGTTTGGACTTACCCTTGCCCCTGATGGGACAATCTTTACAGTTGAATTTGATAATACCCGGATTCAGCAATTTCACCGCGATGGACGGTTGATCAAAACCTGGGGAACTTATGGCACAGAACCCGGGTATCTTAACAGGGCTTCTGAGATTGCCATAAGCAAGGAAGGTTTTATCTATGTTGTAGATGAACAGGTTGGCTTTAAGGACCGTATTCAAAAATTTACCAATGATGGAGACTTTCTTTTATCCTGGGGTGAAGAAGGAAGCGGACCCGGACAGTTTAGTTCTATTTATGGTATTGTTGTTGACAACTCAGGCTTTGTTTATGTTGCCGATTTAGATAATAATCGAATTCATAAGTTCGACCGTAATGGCAACTTTGTTTTGGCATGGGATGTTTATTCCCCTTGGGAAATAAGGGTGAACAAGCAAGGCAATCTTCTTGTCGTGGATGGTGATTCAAATGTCAAACTCTTTTCGCCCGAAGGAGAATACTTGGGTCTTATTATTCCTAGTGAAATCAATTATTTGTTTTATACAGGTTTAGCGGTTGATTCGAATGGCGCCATCTACACTTCCTCATATCATTATTATGAAATCAATAAGTATTCTTCTGATGGGACTCTGGTATACAAATGGGGAAACAGAGACATTAAAGCCGGGAAATTTATTTTTCCTTTGTCCGCAGTGTTTACTTCCACAGGCAATTTTTTGGTTCTTGAAGATGGCGGAGATCGGGTACAGGAATTCTCTCCTTATGGTTCTCCAAAGATGATGTTTGGACAATGGGGTAATGGGGAGGGGGATTTTGATTGGCCATACGATATAGCTCGGGACAAGGCAGGCAATATTTATGTTGCAGATATGCTTAAACGTAGAATACAAATCTTCAATCAAAACGGTGCTTTTTTCAGGGCTTTTGAAATTGTTGAAGAAGAAGGAGAGGCAGATCCTAAATCTATAGCAATCGATTCCAATGGCGATCTTTACGTATTAGTTGGTATGAGAGTACAGAAATATACCAACGTTGGAATGTTTAAGAAAAGCTGGAGCCTTGGCGATTATGGATATTCGATGTTTATCGATTTAACTGATAATCTCTATGTCTCATTGTACGGCATAATTAAACAATATGATTCAGCAGGGAACTATCTTCGATCAATCGGGAATAATCTACCTGGATCGCGCGGGTTATTCAAGACTCCTGACGGTAATTTTTATATTACTGATACAGGTGCAAATAGAATCCTTATTCTCGATACAAATGGGAATTATTTAAACTCCATTGGAACCTCGGGTAATTTACCGGGAGAGCTGAACTATCCAACCGATGTTTTAGTTTCTGAGAATGGTGATGTTTATGTGGTAGATAGCGGTAACCACCGCATCCAGGTTTTTTCACCGCAATTAATTCAACCCGACAACTACAGCGGCTTGGTTCAAAACGGTGGTTTTGAGAAAAGCCCGGCATTGATGGAATGGACAACCGGCGGGGATTTGGAGGTTGCCAGGACATCCAACCGCTATCAAGGTAGTTACGGCATGCGCCTGGGGAAGCAAGTTGCGCAAACAGAGCAAGAGCAGAGAGAAGCCTGGGCATATACCAACTTTTACGTTAACCCAAACTGGAGCAGACCGGTTTTGAGATTTAAGTACAAAATGTCCGTGAATGACATACTTGATTATTCTGATTTTTTTGTCGCTGTTCAAGACGGCGTAGGCTTAAACCATTTGGAAACCGTTCTGAGAGATGGCTACAATCCCTGCAATCCAGGCGAACCCCCTTCAGCGGGTCAGGATTTGGGCTGGCGGACGGCCAGCTTTGACCTCAGCAAATACAAGGGACAACATATCAGAGTCAACTTCTCCAACCGCAACCTGTGGCCGATGAAATCCTGGGGTATATGGACAGATATTGATGCTGTGATGGTTTGGGATGAAGGACCATTGCCCTATGTAGGTCCTTATCGAACTGACCTCCCCCTGATCTTTAACCGCAACTGCGACATTAGAGCTAAAGGAATAACAGCGGAAGAAAACATCATCATGAGACCACTGACACCAAATGGTGAATAGTTGGCAGAAAGGGAGTAAAGACATGAAAAAGATTATTTTGAGTATAGTGGCTTTAGCTTTGATTCTCGGCAGTTTTCCGACTGCAATGGTCAGTGGTCTTTCCATGACGCAGGAGGAGAGCAGCGCTGAGAATGGCATTGAGCTGCCACAGGAAACGGTGAATCTCGAGGATGACAACTTTGAGCTTCCGCATGAGCTTGATCTTGAGAATGATTTCACTTCAACCCAGGATGAGATTAACATTGACCCTCAGGCTGTGGAATACCGCTTTCGCAGATCCTGGGGTGGGGAGGGAGATCAGATAAAGTACCCGCGCAACATAGTTGTCAAAAGTGACAAAACAATAATTGTCGCAAATAGCGGGTACAGCAGAATCACCATTATTAATCAAAACGACAACACTATTAAATCGATAGGAGGTTCAGGTAATAAACCGGGTGAATTTGATTGGCCCCACGGAATTGCACTTGCACCTGATGGAACGCTATTTGTTGCAGATATGTACAATCACCGAATTCAACATTTGGATTTAGACGGAAATGTTATCAATTACTGGGGAAGTGAAGGGTCTGAAGCAGGGCAATTTTCATATCCGTGGGGAATTGCAGTTAGCAAATCCGGATTTGTCTATGTAATTGACATGGATAATCATAGAGTTCAAAAATTTACACTTTCAGGTCAATTTGTAAAAACCTGGGGCAGTAAAGGTGAAGAATTGGGACAATTTAATCAACCAAATGGTATTGCAGTCGATGACCAAGGATCGGTATATATCGTTGATCGTCTCAATCATCGAATTCAGAAATTTGATAGTTCTGGCACTTTTATATCACAATGGGGAAATGGCTATTTATGGTTTCCAGATGCTATTACCATTGATGAGTATGGTGTTGTATATATTGCCCAGGGTCAAGGTGTTCATAAATATATGTCAGATGGAACATATCTTGGTTTTCTGGCTGATCTTTGGAATCTGTCTGGTCAAGTTTGGTTGGATGGATTGGCTGTTGATAAAGACGGGGCAATTTATGTTTCGGTGGCAAATCACGAAGTGATTATGAAATATTCATCCGAGGGAACACTTTTGCGTACCTGGAACAATTATATTGAGGCGCCTGGAAAATTTTATTATCCCACGAGTATCGAAATTACTAATACAGGGGATGTGTTAGTTTCTGATTCAAGTAATCCCAGGGTTCAGGTTTTTAATCAAGATGGAAGTCTGAGATCGATTATTGGTAAATACGGAGAAGGGCAAGGTGAATTTAATTATATAGCAGACATTGCGATAGATAATAATGGAAATATTTATGTTGCTGATTCCGGGAATTCTAGAATCCAGATCTTTAATTCTAACGGTGGTTTTATCAGAACTTTTGGTTCCGAAGGTGAAGGGGATGAGCAATTTGATTATTTAGTATCTATTGCGGTTGATTCTTACGGGAATATATATGGTCTTGATAGGTATATAAAAAAAGTCAAGGTTTTCAATAATTCAGGATCCTTTTTGAAAGTTTTGGATGTGAGGTTAGAGAATTGGTTTGGTGACTACCCATCGTCTATTTATATTGACAAAAATGATAATATATATGTTTCGCATGGAATACTTCATCAGTTTAATTCAGAAGGAGAACTTATCCGTACATTTGGGAATTATGGTGAGAGTGATAGTGATCTTTCATATGCAAATGGAATCAACATTTCAACAAACGGAGACATATATATAGCAGATTCTAGACGGAATCGAATAAGTGTTTTAGATTCATACGGGAATTATCTTTACTCTTTTGGATCTTTTGGCTATTTACCAGGCCAACTGAGCGCACCATCAGATGTTTTGGTTGCGGAGAATGGTGATGTTTATGTGGTAGATAGCGGTAACCACCGCATCCAGGTTTTTTCTCCGCAAGCTATTCAGCCCGACAGCTACAGCGGTTTGGTTCAAAATGGTGGTTTCGAGAAAAGTCCGGCATTGATGGAATGGACGACAGGTGGGGATTTGCCGGTTTCCAGAACGTCCAACCGCTATCAAGGTAATTATGGCATGCGATTAGGAGAGCCCGTTGCACAAACAGAGCAAGAGCAGAGAGAAGCCTGGGCATATACCAACTTTTACGTAGACCCAAACTGGACCAGACCGGTTTTGAGATTCAAATATAAAATGTCCGTGAACGACATCTTTGACTATTCCGATTTCTTTGTGGCAATTCAAGACGGAGTAGGCTTGAACCATTTGGAAACCGTTCTAAGGGATGGCTACAATCCCTGTAATCCAGGCGAACCCCCTTCTGCGGGACAGGATTTGGGCTGGCGAATAGCCATCTTTGACCTCAGCAAATACAAGGGACAACACATCAGGGTCAACTTCTCCAACCGCAACCTTTGGCCGGATATGTCCTTGGGCATTTGGACGGATATTGACGACGTGATGGTTTGGGATGAAGGGCCATTGCCCTATGTAGGTCCTTATCGAACCGACCTGCCCCTGATCTTTAACCGCAACTGCGACATTAGAGCTAAAGGAACAGCAGCGGATGAAAACATAATCATGAGACCACTGACACCAAATGGTGAATAGTTGGCAGAAAGGGAGTAAAGACATGAAAAAGATTATTTTGAGTATAGTGGCTTTAGCTTTGATACTTGGTAGTTTTCCGACTGCAATGGTGAGTGGTCTGGCTTTGGCGCAGGAAGAGAACGGTGCAGAGAATGCCATTGAGCTGCCACAGGAAACGGTGAATCTCGAGGATGACAACTTTGAGCTTCCGCATGAGCTTGATCTTGAGAATGATTTCACTTCAACCCAGGATGAGATTAACATTGACCCTCAGGCGGTGGAATACCGCTTTCGCAGATCCTGGGGTGGGGAGGGCGATCAGCTGATTGGTCCTCAGGGGATAGCGGTTGATAAGGATAAAAACCTCTATGTAGTAAACAGCGGGCTGGAGCGGATTACGATTTTTAACCCTTATGATCGGACTGTTCGTTCGATTGGAGGTCCGGGCACAGAACCGGGAAAATTTTATGCTTTGAATGATCTTGCCCTTGCCTCTGATGGGACAATTTTTACTGTTCAGACGACTAATACCAGTGTTCAGCACTTTAATCAGGATGGCACACTTATTAACTATTGGGGATCTTATGGAGATGGAGAATATCAATTTTCTTTCCCGGAAAATATAGCAGTTAGTAAAGATAACCGAATTTATGTTTCAGACAAACACAATTCCAAAATTAAAGTTTACACATACGGTGGCCAATTTGTGACTTCATGGGGAGAGGAAGGGAACGGTCCGGGACAGTTTTATATGCCAGGTGGACTTGCTTTTGATGAGGCGGGCAATGTTTATGTTGGTGATGCTGGAAACCATCGAATTCAGAAATTTGACCGAAATGGAAACTATATACTAGAGTGGTCTGCTCTTGGAAATGATGGGGGAACTTTGTGGAGGCCTGAGCAGATAGCAGTTGGAATGGATGGAAATATTATAGTAGGTGATTTTGGGATTCGGATAAGTATTTTTTCGCCGACTGGCACTTTTTTGGGATTTATCCGTGAGGTAGTTGGATGGTGGCCTGGTCAAGCTGAAACAGGCGGCTTGGCGGTTGATTCCGAAGGAGCTATTTATGAATCGCTTCGCAATTTTCATGAAGTTAACAAGTATTCTGCAGATTGGACT
>Ga0265295_1002315_pt1 | contig 30644 bp, 26 predicted proteins | sample Munlansysbiofilm_FD_192503 | JGI IMG/M metagenome (GOLD analysis project Ga0265295, IMG submission 192503) | Leachate microbial communities from a municipal landfill in Southern Ontario, Canada - Methane capture system biofilm | ecosystem: Engineered > Solid waste > Landfill > Unclassified ... | reverse complement strand
GTGAGGTCTGATACTCACCCTAAGCCTTTAAGCTTAGCTGTCGAACTAGTTCACCTCTCTTTCTCTGGTTCTTCAGTTATAACTAACTAAAATTAATGAATTAAATTCACTTTACAAAACTAATGGCTTGTCGAAGTAGGTTTTGGCCTTAGCCAAAATGTCTCGAATTAAAGGTGGTTGAGGGTTTTGGCCTTAGCCAAAATGTCTCGAAACCACCGATTTCTTCCTCTGTGTAATTTTTCTTCCAAACTGTTAATTGTAACTTTTCTACATCTCCATACGTCATATAATCGATTTAAAAGATGTAAATAAATTAATACGAAAAATAAATTATGAAAAAAACATTAATTATAGCAGTAGTTTTGGGAGTCTTGCTAAGCTCAACAAGTTTATCGGCATCGGTTTATGATTCACAAGTTGATGATACAATTAGAATTAAAACCAAAGATAACTCCGAGATGATAATAATTATAAATGATCTCGAAGATATTGAGAATCTTGATAAAGAAATAAATGCAGTAGTGGACAATCTTGATGAGATATTCGAGCAACTTGAAATTAGCCTTGATGGTATGGATTCTGTGATAAATATTTCGGTTAAAAACATTGACGACAAGTTAATTGTTGATATAAAAGGTATTGAAAACGAAGTAACCAAAGATATTAGCATAGATATTAATAGCGATAAAAAGCCAAGAAAACTCAAAACTTTGCATGGATTTACGCTTATGGAATTAGGGATGAACAATTATCTTGAAAAAGGAAAGTTTCCAAATGACAATGCAGAACAATATTCTGTTAAGCCATGGGGTTCATGGAATGTCGCACTTGGCGGTGGCATGAGATGGTATTTTGCAAAGCCAGTTTCAATTGACATTGCTGCTAGTTTTTCATGGTATAATTTTAAATATGCAAATAAATCAACACGTGTTACTCAAACAGCAAATGATGTTGTATTCAGTTCTGATACTTTAGGTGCCGATTATATTAAAAGTAAAACAACCGTACCTTTTATTAATTTAAGCATTATGCCCATGGTTCATTTTGGCCCCAAAAATAGCGGTGTCAATCATAAAATGTTTAGACTTGGTGCTGGTGTTTATGCTGGATACCGTTTGGGAGGACATGTGAAACATGAATTCGAAATCGCTGGAACACAATCTGTATATAAAAATAAAGGAGACTATTTTCTTAATTCTTACCGCTATGGCGTAAAAGCTGTATTCGGAATATATGATTTTAATATTTTTGCCGCTTACGATTTGAGTACTCTTTATGCAGAAAATAAAGGACATGAACTTAACCCAATTAGCTTCGGTCTTAACTTTACATTTTAAAAAAGTATATTGTTTTATCGTAAAACGGATTGAAAACTGCTGGTTGCTTTGTTGCGATCGGCATGTTTTTTTATTGATATATTAAATCTTTTATATATGTTCCACCAGTCTGAACACTAATTGTATCAGCCTTTAAATTGTAAATTTTTCGTAGGAGACTACTTGCAGTAATTTGTTGGAAATGCTCAAAATCATCAGCATTAATAATATATCTTAAGCCTTTTGCCGATGCTGGCACTTTCATAGAATAATTACCAGATGAGTTACTACTCGTAATTATAAAATCAGTATAATTAAGATTAATTACACCACCCGAGCAATTATGATCAACATAATTATATAGATCTGTAGCAATAACATTTGCTCTTACCTTAATATCATTAGTTACAGTTTCTAACTCAGTATTTGTTAAATCAAGCTCGGCTCGTATTTTACCTGAGACATTTGCAAGACTTTCGCCACTTGTCGGAAAAATAGAGACAATACTTGAAACCACTCTATGATTTGAGGCATCATAAACATGGCTCGTATCTGGCATAGCTCGTAAGTCAACAACTAAATTGGCAGTTGTATATCCCTCGCATTTAATTTGAACAATTGTGTTTCCTGCAAATAAATTACTAAACACAGCTATTCCATTGTTATCAACTGGAGTTTCATAAACACTATCATTAACTACCACACAAACTGTAGCATTGTCAATTGTTAAGTCAGACTTGCCAATTGTTGACGAACCATCAACGACACTTACAATATATCTTATTTTTACTCCGCCAATACTATATATATATGGATCATCTGATATATTTGCTTTTTTACACCCTGATAAAACAACAACAAGTAGTATTAAAGTGATGACTGTATTTTTCATATTCATAGTTTTGTTATTTAATCAATTAATTTAAATCTAAAATTCGATTTAATATAAAATCCCATAGAATAATCCATTCTTAGATTATAAAGATCATAATATAGATTTACACCCAATCCTATTTTAAGGTTTTTAATTTTCTCATATTTTGCCATTAAATGTGCATTTACAAACGCTCGCTGGTCTTCGGTATAATTTGGTTTTTCAATATTAAGTGATGAAAACATCTGATTTCCAAATTTTGTAAAATAATAATCTCCATACCAATGTGCCATTCTAAGATCAACATATTCGTTTGAGACTTCGACACCCGACAATACGCCGTAACCGTAAATATACTTTAATCTTTTTGTAGGACTTTGGTCTAATGAGGTGTAATAATGCGAAAACAGACTAATTTTCGTAAAAAACACCTCTGGATATATATTATAATTTAATCCGGTGGCAGAGTTCATAATTGTTTGCACATAATCATTACTTGAGTTTATTTGCCCTCCAACATGGCTTGCAACTCCGTCAAGATTTATGTCAAGTATCGACTTATTGTTGTTATATATTAAACTTATTTCGTTTGATGTGCCAAATAAAAGAATTTCGGGAAACGGCGAACCGTTAAAAATAAATTGCCTCCAATCAATCCATGTATCTGAGAAGTATCTTTTACTTTTATGCATAAACTGTAAACCACTTTCGACATTATTGGTAAGATAATTTTCGTCAGCGAGAATATAATCAGATATATTATGATTTATCGTACTTGCAAGGTTTCCAAAAATTAGTTTACTGTGTTTTCCTGTTTTAAACTGAAGGCTAAATAGTGGCATAAACTCACTGAATCCCTTAACGCCCGAGTATTTTTGAGCATGAAATCCAGCAGAAAAACTTAATCTTTTTGTTGCATTATATTTTACTTGTGGTTTTAACCAATACCCGATAAGAGTATATCCTTCGACAAAAGGGTTAAAGTATTCATTGTTCTTTAAGAAATTAGTATTGTCAATTTCGATATATAGTTTAGAGGTGTCTTGAGTTTGAGAAAAATCCGAAAAAAACTCATGAAAAGTTTGAGCAGAAACCGAGATAGGTATTAAAAAGATTATGCTTAAAAATATTTGTTTTAATAATGAAGTCATAACAAACGTACCCTATTAAAAATCTGTTTATGCAAAAGTATTTGTTTTTTTGATAAATCAAAGGAATAAGAAGTCATATTACTCTAAATAAAAATCGCTCATTATCATTTCGGCAAATTCTCTTACTGCACCTTCGCCGCCTTTTTTTGCAAGTTGAATAATACCAGGAATATCTTTTATTTTTTGGACAGCATTTGCTGGGCAGGCAGCTAATCCAACTTTTGATAAAAGTTCAAAATCGTTAATATCATCGCCTATATATGCTATTTCGGATAGATTGATTTTTGTTTCCATACAAAGTTTAGTAATAGTTTCGAGTTTATTCTTATCTCCATGAAAGTCAAAATCTAACTGAAGTTTATTGGCACGAGCTCTATTTAATTCACGGTCTTCACCTGTAATAATGCCAACTTTTATTCCTTTTTCTTGCAATATTTTAAAGCCCATCCCGTCATAAGTATTAAACTTTTTAAGTTCATCACCTTTTTCAGAATAATACATTCCAGCATCAGTTAAAACCCCGTCCACGTCTGACAAAAAGAGTTTTATTTTTACTGGTTTTTGGGGTTTTGCCTGATTTTGTTCTGCCAGTAATATTTCTATTATTTTCCAATCTGCAGGTTCGTCAATTTCGATAGCGGTATTTTCGGGCATTTCGTAAATATCTATCGCACCCGAAAGTCTGTTTTTATCTCTAAGGATATTGGAAACTTTGTTAATATAAAAAGCTCCGTTCTCCATAAACATCCCATCAAAATCTTGACGCCGTGGACGATTTTTATAATCATAATTTATAGCAATCCCATCTGCATTCCAGAAAAATCGTTTAGTTCTTACGCAAGTGAGCAATGAATCTTTTCTTGAGTATGCAAATTGTCTGATAGCATTACTAATATCTGTAGATGTAGTTAAGGGAGATGTTGCTTGAACTAAAACAAAAAGGTCGTCGTTATTAAGAGCAGCTGTATCAAGATATTCTAACACAACTGATTCTGTAGAAGCGGTATCGATCGCATTTTCGGGTTTGCGTATATAAGTTTCAAGTTTATGAAATCCAAAACTAGCAGCAATATCCGAATATTTTTTTGAATCGGTAGCGAGTATGATTTTATTAATTTCTACTGAGTTTTGTAATGCATTCAATACCCAGTAAAACATTGGTTTTCCGTTTAGCGGTTTAATGTTTTTGTCTTTAATAGATTTACTGCCACTACGAACTGGAACAAATGCAATTATGCTCATTTTTTTCTGTATTTAAGTTTATCTCTTTGAATTTGTTCAACTTCTAGAACTTCAGATTTTTTATAAGTGAGAGCTTTATAAGAAGCATTGAGGTCACGTATCATTTTTGTTAATCCTGGAGCTTCAAGCGAAGCAGCGTGGTCTGTTCCTTTCCATGTTCTGTCTTTGGTAAAATGTCTTTCAATCCAACTTGCACCTAAAGTATAAGCAGCTATGTCGATTGCAATGCCCAGATGATGTCCGCTAAAACCAACTTCCTTAACTCTGTTACCGTATAATTTTTTTATGCGATCTATTTCTAATAAAGATACATCTTCAAAAGCAACTGGATATCCCGAAGTACATGAAAATATGACTAGTCGATCTTTTGCAGCATTTGTTTTCTCGAAAAGTGTAATTAGTTTTTCTTCTTCTTCGTGAGTTGTCATTCCAAGTGAGGCCAGAACAAGTCCATTATAATGATCTCGCAGATATTCAAGCATTTCATAATTATTATTGCAAGCAGACGGAATTTTAATAAAATCAGGATTAAGTCCTGCAATTTCAATAGCTGAGGTTAAATCCCAAACTGATGTTGCATAACCGATATCATTTTTTTGACAAAAATCTTTAAGCTCGGCATGTTGCTCTACTGATAATTCTAGAAATTCGCGGTGCTCACCATAAGTCTTTCCATAAGCATGCATCTCGTTTGGATGCGGAGCATTATATTGCTCTTCGGTTAATAACTCACGTGAATTACGTTTTTGAAATTTTGCATAATCGGCACCGCATTGTTTGGCAAGCAATATAAGTTCTTTTGCAAGTTCGATATCTCCTTTGTGGTTACAGCCAATTTCGGCGATTACTTTTGGTTTACTATATGTTTTCATATTCTCTGTTTTTTATTAAATTATAAATCCTCGTATTTACATCTGTCAAAAGCATCAATATAAGAGCCTTGAGTGATGTTTAAAATTTTAATGTTTTTATATTCAGCATATTCTTTTAAAATATGATAACTTTTAAATGCAAGACTCATTGTTCCCAAAATCTCGTACAATTTCATATAACGCTGACCAGCATAGTCAAATTGTTTTACTTGCTTTTCTTTATCATAAAAATGCTGATTGTAAAAAAGAGTGCGATTATCATCATCAACATGCAATTCTTTTAGCCATGAGTGGTCTGCACCAGCAAGGATGATTTTTGGTGCTTTTAGACTAATTGCAGTGTAAATTGCTGGAACCATTACATTATGTGGTCTGGGCATTCCTTTTGCTTTATCAAAATTGCGGTACATAAATTTATGAAAACCTTCTACTGGAGTGAGATTTATGTAAATAATTTCAATGTGTTTATTTTGGCTTAAAATCTTTTGCCATCTCTCATGCTTTTTGGCTTCGACTGTAATAAAAAATTTAAGCGGCCAATCTGTTTTATCCGCAATTGCATTAAATAATTTATTTGAAGCTTCTACAAAATGAGGCATAATATCATCCCGAAAAAGGTCGAATGCTATGGCAACATAATATTTTGGCTTTAATTCGGTGTAATAATCGGTAATACCAAAATGATTAACGCAAAGCAATTCGTATTTCGATAATTTATTTCGACTTTCTTCAATAAATGGTTTAAGTCCTGGTCCATTCCCCAAAATAATCAAAGCTTTACTGGCAGGCTTGGTATTTTTGAATGTATTTACTGATTTTGACATCAAAACAATTCTGAATATACTCGAAATGCTTTTTCCAAACAAGTTAAACCAATTTCTTATTTTTAGTAGTATTTTTATCATCATTAATAATTACCTCACAAATATAATTTATTTTATAGTTTTATCACGTATCTATTGTGAAATATTAATAGTTGTGCACTAAACTAATAAATTATATCGAACTCAGATTATAAGTGTTTTGGCATTATAAGCTTAAAGAAAAAGCATAAATCCTTATAATATTATTTTTTTACGATTTTACTGAATAATGTTTTATCTTTTGTTTGAATTTTGACAATATAAAAGCCTTTTTCTAAGAATGAGCAATTGTGCTTTGAGATTCCATTTAGATTATTTTTATTGTATGTTTCTTTGCCATTTAAGTCGTATATGCAAATTGAATATTCCTTATTTATGTCCACATAAAATAACGACTCGAAAGGATTAGGAAAAATAAAATTAGAGCTTACATGATTGGTATTAAACATATCGTAAATAAATTCTAAATTTTCAGAAAAAGCATTACATCCAAAATTGTTGAATACTTCCACCATATAACTGCCATTTGATGTAGGTTGATAAGTTTGTGATGTTGCTCCTGCAATTGGGGATGAGTTAAAATACCATTGATAATTCTCAGCGTAACTTGAATATAAAATCCCAGCATCTCCATAAATTATAGGAGTTTCTGGTATTGGCACTATTGTAAGGTGTGTGTTTACGATACTGTCCCAACCAAGATATGAAACAACGGTATCATAATATGTCCCTTCAATTGATTGATAAGCATTTTCTAAAAATATGCTGTCCCCATCACAAATATCTATATTTACCTCTGACCCGGTAAAAAATCTAAATCCTTTATAAAAGAAAATTGATGGTAAGCCATAATGGCAAATTGAACCTTGCAAATACACAGCATTTGATTCATATCCGCATGCAAGACCAATTTCATTAGGGTAATTTATCTCAGCAAGATATTCTCCTAAACATTTTGTTGCGTAAATTTTGCCATTGGGACCTAATTGTAATCCGCAGTTTTGTTTCTGTAGCAATTACGATGGGATTCGAGAATGGATTTGTTTGTGTAATATCATATTGGAATAGAGTTGAAGTACCATAAATGTTTTTTGTTGCATATAATAATTCGCCATTGGGAGAGAATTCGACTCCGTATGCAGCGGTATATGAGGGCGATGTTCTACAATTCGATATAATTCCAATTGACTTATCGAAATCAAATAATTCAAAAATACCCATTGTTTGAATTGCCAGAGCTATTTTATTACCGTCCGAGTTTATTTTCATCAATCCAACAGCATTTGTCCAACCGTTATATTCAGGAGTTGGGGAATAACCTCTCAATATTGGACTTGTATGCAGTATTTTGTAATTAAATTGGTATGACTTGTTTCTTTCTGTATAAAATGTAAAACATCAAGATTTAAAAACCTTATTGATTTTTTCTTTTCTCAGTATTTTTAACCAATTCCAAATTGTCTATTCCAAGATTTTCCAAAACATATTTGTTCCATCTTTTCATGTTTTTATCATCTCGACCACGGTCGGTTTCCATAACGAATTGTTTTGAAATCTTTTCCATTTCTGCTTTAGTAGAATAATAGATGGCCTCTATTTCGGATAAAGTGTATTTGTTCTCATCTAATTGTTTTTGCATTTTACGACGTTCAATTTCGCAGATGTCAAAGTAAATATTAAAGAATGCTTTGGTATTTGAGGTTTCGGCGTATTTGTAAAATGTTTCCATTGTATCAAAAATAGTCCATGATTTGCAAACAATAGAATCTCCAATTTCGGTAACATCAAGTAATATCTGGACTTTTAAATTGTATAAATCACTTGGGAATTGCATTTTATCCACATCTTTTGAAATATTGTCATATATAGATGGACTGGACAATATCACTCTTTTATCTGTTGACCAAAACACATAATGAAATTCAAAAAAAGATATGTCTTTCTGAAAAAACTTCTCAAATATAATTTTTCCGTCTTTAATATTAAGTTGATTTTCTGCATTGCCATACTCATCGTTAACACCTATTTGTTGTTTTTGTTTTGTTGTTAAAAGTACAATATCATTTGAATTCCAAAGCACTTTATTATAAGGAATGAAAGTCATGAGCATATAATCATTAAAATCATAATCGTATGTAAAGTAAGGTAGAATAAATGGCTTATTATAGTCATAATAATATATTAGTCCATTTGAACTTATTTTACTTGTAGTCCTTTTATTTATGTCTTCTCTAACAATAGTGTCTCGTCTGCTAACATAAATAAAATCATAATTAAAAAATGTGTAATCGGGTAAGTAACTGTACTCTGGATTGAATGAATAGCTAACATCCATGTTAAAGTTCTTTATTGTATCAATTTCAAATAATGGTATGAGCGGACAAGTTTCTGCATTTTTAACGCTTAAACTAATATTAAGAACCTGTGATGTTTTCTTTTCAATCCAAACTTCGCCAGAAAAATGGTTTCTTAAATTGTCATAAGGATAAAATTTTATATGGTAGTTTTTTCCATCAAAAGAAAGTAATTCAAGATTGAAAGTTTTTTTCATAGTTCTTTTGTTGTACTGGAAAGGACATGATGGAAAATTTTCGTTTTCTTCAAAATAACAAAATTGTCCCATTGCCTTGGATGAGTTTAATGTCAAAAAGTAATTTTCTTTAGGTGGGGGTATAAAAGCCTTTCCGTTACGGAATGAAAAATGATTGATTTTTGCTCCTGACATTGTTGCATTATACAGGCATTCCAATATTTCTACATTTTCTTCGGACTGTCTTTCTTTCTCATAAACATGGTTTATGAGAGCAAAATTATTAACGGAATCATAATACGGATTTGAATATATTACTTCAAGAGGTGTTGCTTTTGTTTCGACACAATAATAGGATTTGGAAATGTTTTGATCGTAATTACTCTTTACTTTTCTTCGACTGTTTGATAAAATTTTATACAGGTAATCATTATCGGCATGTATTTCGACTTCTTGCAATTCATAAGTGTTTTTTTGCAGAAATACATTTTTGTTTTTCAATAAAGCTGATGCTGAAATAGTTAGGTTTTTGTAACCAAGGTATGAAAACACCAAAATATCATTTTCAGAACTTACCGTAATTGAAAACACTCCATCAGAGTTTGTAATTGTCCCCTTACCTGTTCCAGAGACAGACACATTGCAATAAGCAAGAGGTTCTGCTGTATCACTATCTTTAACTGTCGCAATAATTTTAACTTGTTGTGCAAAATTAAAGGTCGGGAGTAATAAGCACATTATTACAATGCGATATTTTATGTCTTTAAATTTCACAGTTTTGCTTATAATAATAACATGCATTAATAATACTCGAAGATAAAACCTTATTTTTAAATTGCAAAATATTTTATTATAAAAATTTTGTTTTAAATGTTGGTTTTTTGAGAAGAAATAATTGATGCTAAAAACAAAATAAGCTACAATAATTTATAAACGCTTTGGCATTCTTATAAATACAAACATGCTACATAATCGTAATGTGGACCTTTTGCTATAAATTGCATTTTAAAATTACATTGTCCAGCAACTGCTTCAATTGTATAAGGGTCAACGAAAAACCAATTGAACTTTCCTGATTTTTTGTTTTTATATTCAAGATTATATATCAGTTCTCCGTAGTATTTTTCAGTTAGTGGAATGGCAATACTACCGTCATCTTCGAGATAAAGATATTGCAAATCGCTTGAGTCGAATATTATTTTGCCTCCTGGATTTAATAATGTTCTTAGATGTTCGAGTAGTACGGGTAATTTTGGGAGATTTCCCGCAATCCCAATACCATTCATTAAGAGTAAAATAGAGTCATAAGTTTTTCCGGTGTGTTTAAAAATGTCTTCGCAAAGAACATTTTTCACACCTCTATTTGCCATTACTTCGCAACAACCGGCTGAAATATCAAGGGCAGTAACATTATATCCTAAACTTTGTAAATATAGTGAATGAGAACCTGCACATGCCCCAATATCTAAAATGTCGCCACGTGCTTGTTGTAGTGCCGTCTGCTCGTGATGAGGCATTTGGTCAAAACCTCTAAATAAATGCTCGGCAGGCAATATGTCGGTTTCTGCAATGTCTGTATGTACAATAATTTGTGCGTTTTTATCGCCGTTGTAGTAGTCTGTGCAGCAACGACCAAAAATATCTTTATCTTTGTTAATTCTCATCGTTATATATCTTTTGCTATTGCTTAAACGAAAATGATTTTAAAAGGTTGCAATAATACAGAATTGTCTTTACTACTTTCATTTAAGTTTGTGGTTTTATAGTTTGGATTTCCTCTTAGATCTTACAATCCCAATTAGAATAATTGAAATATATATTATAGTTAGACACAAGCTAAATAAAGATAAAAAAAGACAAATTTGCTACGAAAAAACAAAGATAAAAAGCGATATTTTTGATAAGTTATTGAAAAAGAATAGACTTAATTATTGAGAAGTAAATAAAACCTTTACTATTTTTGTCAAAACGATAATTGTAAAATGCAAAAAACTGGAGAAATAATACGGACATTACTAGAAAAGGAAGGCTATCATTTAAGAAAGGTGGGTGCTTTTATTAGTGACTAAATGTTATATGAGATTGGCAATGAGGAACATGCAAAAGACGCTTTAAAAGTTGCTGAAAAAAAACAAATAATGAAAAATAGAAATAATGGGAAAAGCTAAAAATAGGAAACGTAGTAAAATACTACATCAAAGAAAAAAAGAAAGAGAGAATGGCATAATATCTAATAAGAATAATACTCAAGGCTTATCAGAAATTAAAAGAAGATTAGATAAAGCGTTAACTAGTGATGTGCAGTTTAATTACAATAATAACCCAAAGGGCAGAAAAATATCTGATGCTGTTTTAGAGATGATACGTCCTTTATTGAAAGAAGCAATGACTTTTGATGATGAACGAAATATTGTTGGGCTTGGAGTTATGGCTTGGAATTTAGGTGTAATAAAGAAAAATAAAGGAGAGACAGAAATGCAAAAAGCCATTAAAGAATTTAGTATGGAACTTCCAAAACCAATAATAAATGTGCTGCTTGATTACAGCAAAATTAAATGTGAAAATTATAGCGAATACAACGAGCTAATTGTGGATTACGAATTTACAAGATTAAACGATAATCAAAACAATTTAACTGTTGCTTATAAGTCTACAAATAAATAAAAATACGCTATATGCCAACATTCTATTTCAAACGAAAAATATTCCAGAAAACAAATAAATTATGACAAAAAATGAAATATCTAAAATAATTATAAATATTTTTTGCCTACTATTCACTCGGATTGTTTATTCGAAGTTATTGTTGAACCTTAGCAATTAATTAAGTTTAAGTAAAAAAATATCAACACTTGGATTGATTATGCTTTTGCTTTCATCTCTTTTTTCAGCATCACAATTTCTTCTTTTGCTTGCGATTCCATAGATGAGTTTTCTTCGGCGCGTCTTACTAAATAAGGCATTACCTCTTTTATCGGTCCATAAGGAACATATTTGGCAACATTATATTCTTTGGCTGCCAGATTAAATGAAATATTGTCTCGCATACCGTAAAGTTGTGAAAACCAAAGTCGTTTATCGTTATTTTTTAGCTTGAGTTGCTCCATTAAGTTAACTAAATTCATAACGGATTCCTCATTATGAGTACCATTAAAAACCTCAATATGCTTAATGTTTTCAACCGAAATTTTTATAGCTTTGTCGTAGGCAGCATCAGTTTCAGATTTTGTTGAATATATTGGGTCGGGATAGTTTCCTTCTTTTGCTCTCTGACGTTCTTTTTCCATATAAGCTCCACGAACAAATTTTATCCCTAATTTAAAGTTTTCGCGTTTTGCCATTTCAATTAAAAACTCCAAATAATCCAACCTATCGTTGCGGTACATTTGCAATGTGGTAAAAACAATAGGTTTTTCGCGGTTGTATTTCTTCATAAAATCCAGTAATATTTCATCAATCCTTTGCTGATACATAAAATCTTCGGCATCAATTAAAACGCTAACATTTTTTTTGCTAGCATAAGATAAAATCTCATCTATTCTTTTTTTATAAGCTTCTACTTCGGGATGCTCATTTGGCGTTGATTGTTCAAGATATCTTGCATTTATTAAGCCAGTTGGTTTAAATACTGCAAACGGTATGTTTTTGTTTATGCCAACAAGATCAATAACTTTTTTAACTTCCGAGATAAGATTATTAAATACCGCATCTTCCGAAACTCCCTCAACAGAATAATCTGGGATAGATTTTACATTGTACTTACCTAGTTTTTTAGATACTGGAAGGACTTCGTCAAGATTTTCACCACCACAAAACTGTTTAAACATGAAATTTGTAAATGGTTTAATCGGTATTCTTAGAAAAAGTGCAATATTTAAAGTGATTTTTCCAGGCGTAACCATAAACGGTTTTGTAATTATCCGATAAACAAAAAGTGCAGATTTTAGCTCTTTTTTTGTTTTGTAAGCGTAAGCTACTTGTGTGTTTTTAAAGTCCATATTTTTGGGTTTTGTTTCAGAATAATTAAAACAGAATAAATTAGATTTTGTTGTGTGCTCTTTGAATTGATTAGAGAAATAATTGTTTTATTATTTGGCAGTCTCCAAAGTAAAGAAAAAAGTCTCATTTAATAAAGCTCTAGTTTCTTTGTTTATTAAATAAATTACAAATTTATAAGCACTTGCAGGCAAAAGATTATTGCAATTAACGGTGTAAATGCTATCAGTATTGTTATAAGCGGCTTCAAGAATTATAAAATTATTATCATCCAAATTTGTTAAATAAATGCCTGTTTCTGTTAGCAATGAAAAGCCTGCATCTTTTACTTTGTAATTTATTGTTGCACTTGTATCAGTAATATTGTTTATTGATTTGTTCTCAATAATTAAGTACCCCAAACTTATGGGTAAAATTAAAGTATCTGTACTAATCATAAAATCACGATTAATATTAATTGTTTTTGCGTATAAGTAATTATCTATAAATTCAATGTAAATTTGGATTTCAGTAGCTAATATTCTACATAAAAGCGGTCCTTCCATTAGAAATGTGTCAGTAGATGTTTTAATAAAACTAACATCATTAGCAATTTGAGACGTACCATACTCATCTGAGAATCGAATGTCTGCAACAAATTTATTTGGCAAGTTATAACCGTATGGATTAATTAATATGATATGATTCATTTGTCGTGCATTGTATTCCAAATCTTTGTTACAGCCTATTAAAGAAAGTAAAAATAAAATTATGGTCGATAATATGATAACTGCTTTTCTCATGGTTTAAAATATTTGCCAACTTGCTTTAATAATTAAATCTAAGCTGTAAGAGTTGATTGAATAATTATTGACATTTGGACTAGTAACAAATACAGTTATGTCAACTTTTTTTATTTTAGTCATAACACCTAATCTTAAATCCGAGTAGAAAAAATTCTGACTTCCTTTTATATTGTCAAATTTTAAGAGATCTTCTTTCCAGGTATAACTAATTACTTTGCTGTATGAGTTTCTTGTATTATACATTGCTCCAACACCGAAATGAATATGAAGTTTTTTCAAAGGTGCAATATAAGCATTTAGCTGAAGAGCAAATAAATTTCCATTTTGGAATCTGTAATTCCATATTTCAAATTCATCAGTATTTTCATAATTAATCGTCATAGATTTTTTTCCTGGCATTGAGTGTCTAATCATTGCTGTTCCATAGAACCCATAAGTGTTATTATTGTAGATGTAATTGTTTGATAAAATAAAATCATTGCTACCAGTTCCGTTTGAATATATGCCAAAAAAACCATGCTCGTCATTATGTGTAGGGAATGTAAAAGATAGAGATGTTGTATTGTAGGATTTAGACTTTTTTAAGTTATAAGATGCTTTTATTTGTATATCTCCGAATTTATTAAAAGTGTTAAATATTGTAAAATCGTAAGGTAGAGTTAAACTAAAATCAAGATTTTCATAATGCCATGATGGTGTCAATCTGAAAAACAAACTACGCGAATTTATTAAAATATCTGTATTTATACCGAAGCCTTGATTGTTTTCTAAATCTATCTCATCAATTTTATTTAAATAGTTTATTCCTGGCGAAAAAAAGTAATTATCGTATGTATATTGGTTATAAAGTACAGAACTTTGGTTGTCAAATGAAGTTTCATATCCGTAAGGCATTCTGTAAACAGTAGATTGTTGAGCAAAATAATTACATATTGCTAATAATGAAATGATTATTGTAAATATTACTTTTTTAGTCATTGCTTAGATAGAATCTTTTACAAAAATAACAAATTATATCATAAGTTTTGAATTAAATAGCCATAATATTTTGTCTTATCAACTCAACAGATTGCCGTTAATAACTATTGTGAAAAACTGTTTCGTTAAAACTATGCAATACTTGAAATGTCTCGTCCCTACGGGACTTCTAACTCTATTTACTACTTTTTTACCAATGTTTGATGCCTACGGCATCTGTCCTAGTAAATAGTGTATTTCATTATAATCCAACATATTACTTTACAATATTAATCCCGTAAACGTGATATTGGTAATGGCTTGGTAGTCTTTATGTTATAAGTCCCGTAGGGACGATATATCCTTTTTTTGCACATTACTCAATCTTTTTGTGTTTTTATCAACTCAACAGATTGCCGTTAATAACTATTGTGATTTTTGCTCACTATTATAAGAATTATAAATTATTTTCGTAAAAAAACAATTAGTGGGCAGTCAACTAAAGAAATTAGCCGGACAAACTGCAGTTTATGGACTTAGCAGTATTCTGGGGAGATTATTAAATTATCTTCTTGTTCCACTTTATACCAGATTATTTGCTCCAGAGATTTATGGGATTGTAACAGAACTATATGCTTATGTTACTTTTTTGCTAATTCTCTTGACTTATGGGATGGAAACAGGTTTTTTTAGGTTTGCACAGGATAAAAACATTTTTGACAAAGTTTATTCGTCTATCCTAACAAGTCTTGCCGTTACCTCAACAGTTTTTATTGTTTTATTGTTGGTTTTTTTACAGCCTGTTGCAAATGTTTTACAATATCAGGCAAATCCAGAATATATTTTATGGATGGGTTTAATTGTGGCAGTTGATGCATTTATTTCCATTCCGTTTGCAAAATTAAGATTGCAAAATAAAGCTTGGAAATTTGCTATTTTTAAGCTGGTAAATATTGGTGTAAACATTGGTCTAAATTTATATTTTTTATTATTATGTCCTAAACTTGCAATTAGTAATCCTGACTCAGTATTTTTAACTGTTTATTCTCCAAATATTGGCGTTGGTTATGTCTTTATTGCAAACTTGGCTGCAAATGTTCTTACTTTATTGATGCTATTGCCCGAGATATTTAATGTCAAATTTAGTTTTGATAAAGTACTCCTGAAAAAGATTTTGATATACGCAGCACCTCTTCTTATTGCTGGATTTGCTGGTATGATAAACGAAACAATCGACAGAGTTCTTTTAAAACATCTTGTTGCTGATCATCTTAATCCAATGGAGCAATTAGGAATTTATGGTGCAAATTATAAACTGGCAATTTTGATGACTTTGTTTATTCAAATGTTTCGTTATGCTGCCGAACCTTTCTTTTTTAATAATAAAAATGAACATAATGCTCGCGAACTTTACGCAAAAGCAACAAAATATTTTATTATTTGTGGATTGTTAATATTCCTTGGCGTAATGTTTTATATAGACATTATTAAGTTCTTTATTGATGTCGATTATCACGAAGGCTTAAAAGTTGTTCCAATATTACTGCTTGCAAATTTGTTTTTAGGAATATTCTTCAATTTCTCAATTTGGTACAAGTTAAACGATATGACAAAATACGGTGCATATCTTGCAATTTTCGGAGCTGTAATAACTATTGTACTTAATGTTATTTTAGTTCCAATTTATGGTTATGTCGGTTCCGCATGGGCAACTCTTATTTGCTATTTTTGTATGATGCTACTTTCATTTTATTGGGGACAAAAATATTATAGAGTTCCTTATGATATGAAAAATGCGTTTTTCTATCTTATTCTAGCCATGGGATTGTTTCTTATCAGTAAATACTTCCGTCCCAGATCGCAGATAATGGTTTATGTTTTAAATACTGGGCTTTTAATAATTTTTGCAAGTGTTGTTACTGTAAAGGAAAAAGTTTGGGAAATGTTGAGACGGTAAATAGGTTTCGTGTTTTCGAAAACATGCGACGGTAACAACTACGAAAGATCAGGAGTTCTGAATATGTTTGTTATTTTGGTTTATTTTTCAACAATTGCCCCATTTAACAGTATTTTAATATTAAATTTAGCCATACTTCTAAGCATATAGGATAAACCACAATACTGTTCTTCGCTCATTTGTACTGCTTTTTTTATCATTTTAACATCCGTGTTTCCCTCAAAATTAAAGGTCATATCAATGGTTTCGAAATACATAGGATGTTCCGTTGTCAATTTTCCCGAAATGTCCATTGAAAATTTTGTTGGCATTTCTGCTCTCATTTTTTGTAAAAGAAAAATAATAGCCCCACCACTACATCCGGCCAGACCTTGAAGAAAAACATGCTTTGGTTTAGTGCCTGTAATTTTTGCAGTTTTGTCAGGGTTTTCTACTGCAATAATGATTTCAGCATCGGTTTTGTTATTGGTAGCAGTAAATTGTAGTTTTTCTGTCCAATCAATAGAAACATTTAAATTTTCTCTCATTTTGTTTATTATTTTAAATTTTTAAATTATTCATCTATACTTTTGTCAAATCTTTCATTTGGTAACCCAAACAAACCTCTTAGGGCTCCGTGAATCATTGCAATAGGCAAAAATAAAAGTCCAGCTATCAGCATTCCCAACTCGTAAAATAATGAGCTGCCTTTGTATGGTTTTCCGTGAAGTCTTGACAAAAATGCACTAAAGGGGATTCCATACATATTTCCTGCAATCATCACTTGGGCAGCTGAAAGAATAATACGTGCTTCTTTTTTTCCATATTCTGTTACAATAGAATCATAGGCATATTTCTTAGGGTAAGCTCTTGAGTCGGCAAAATGCTGAGCAAACATTATAGCTTTTGCTTCTTCAGGTTTAGTTAAATCACTACCACCGCTCAAAAAGCTAGTTATTTCTTCATTACTCATGCCTTGTTTTAGAGCCATTTGCGTGTGCTGATACGAACAAGCTGCACAACCGTTTACCTCGGTTACAGCTAGTTGCAAACGTTCAACAAAATGATTGTCAAGTAATTTGCTTTTATTGTTTCCAATCAGTTTGGACATTGCTCGTGGGGCATATACCAAGGAGCGATACAGTTCATATAAACTGAATTTTCGTTTAAATTCATCTCTTTGTACTACTGATTCCGATAAACTTACTTTTTTAGTCATCTGTATTCATTTTTAGTTGTAATTTGGTAATTAAAAACTCAAATATTCATAATAAATATATTTGTGTAAAAATTTTAAACAGTTTCTTTACCATAACAGTTTGGACAAAGTTTTTGAAGAATTATCAAACCATTTTCCAATGTTTCTAATTCATTCTGGCTTAATTTCAACAAAAACGTATCTATATGATTATCAACCGCCTCATTGATTTTTGATGTTATTAGACTACCTTTTTCTGTTGCTGAAATGTAAATTTTTCTTCTGTCATTCTGGTCATTTGTACGATTTACATATCCCATTTTAATTAGTTTTTCTATTAATGCGGTCATTTGAGGTTTTGTAATACTCAATATATCAACAAACTCTGTTATATATAAGTATTTGTTTTCTTCCAGCAGTTTTAAAACAGCAAAATGCTGATGCGAAAAATCAACTTCTAAGTTTTTTATAATTGATTTAACAAATTCGTTATTTAAGTTCCTGCAAATCTTAGTGGGAATATCCATTAAAATCTTTTTGAGTTCTTTATTATTCATAAAATTTTCTTTACAGATAGTTCATGTTATAAATAGTTCATTAAAGGAACAAAGGTAATTTTAATTTCAAACAAACCAAAATAAAGTTAAAAATAATGATTAGTTTTTGGATGTGACAGCATGAATCTTAATGGATTAGCGGCTAAGGGTTTGTCAAATAATAAAGTATGCAGAATTGACGAAGATATTTTGTTGTTTTATAATCCCTTTATTGATTAGAGGTATTTTCTTAGATACTGTATAAAAATAAAAATTTTCTAAATCCATGTAATATTACTAATATTGTAAGTTTTTTAATAAGTATATTATAGGTGTAATGATGAAAGTAAAAATAGTAAATAAATCAAAACATAAACTGCCTGCATACAGTACAAAACATTCTGCTGGTGTTGATTTACGTGCAAATCTTACTGAGCCAGTGGTTTTAAAATCACTCGAAAGACGTTTAATCCCAACAGGTTTATTTATTGAACTTCCTGTTGGATATGAAGCACAAATTCGTCCTCGCAGTGGATTAGCATACAAACACGGATTAACAGTTTTGAATTCTCCTGGAACAATTGATGCCGATTATCGGGGTGAAATTGGTGTAATTCTTGTTAATTTGTCGGACACGGATTTTACTGTCGAAAACGGCGAAAGAATTTGTCAAATGGTAATTGCAACACACGAACAAGCCGAGTGGAAAGAGGTCGAAATACTTAACGAAACTACACGCGGTGCTGGCGGATTTGGACACACAGGAGTTAAATAAAAACATGAGACACAACATATTTGTATATTCTGTGTTAAATATTGAAAATAAAATTTTATGAATATAATTATTCCAATGGCTGGTATGGGAACACGAATGAGACCACACACACTCACAGTTCCAAAACCGCTTATTGAACTTGCAGGTAAAGCTATTGTACATCGTCTTGTCGAAGGGATTGCTGGAGTATGTGCAGAAAAAATCGAGGAAATTGCTTTTGTAATTGGCGATTTTGGTGAAGATGTAGAAAATCAGCTTGTCGAGATTGCAAATAGTGTTGGTGCAAAAGGAAAAATTTATTACCAGAAAGAAGCTTTGGGTACTGCTCATGCAGTTTGGTGTGCTGCTCCAGCTTTAAAAGGTAAAACCGTTGTGGCTTTCGCCGATACGCTTTTTTATGCAGATTTTAAAATAGATGCTGAGGTCGATAGTATTATTTGGGTAAAAAAAGTTGAAAATCCTCAAGCTTATGGTGTTGTTAAAACTAATGATGAAGGAGTAATTGACGAATTTGTTGAAAAGCCAAAAGAATTTGTTTCTGATCTTGCAATAATAGGAATTTATTATTTTAATGATGGCGATAAATTAAGACAGGAATTAAACAATATTGTTGATAATGATATTCGCAAAAGTGGTGAGTATCAATTGACTACAGCTCTCGAAAATCTGCGACTTAAAGGTTTTAAATTTGTTCCTGGTGCAGTGGACGAGTGGTTAGATTGCGGAAATAAGGATATTACCGTAGAAACGCATCAACGAATACTCGCCAGAACTAAAGGTGCGGCAAATATTGCTAAGTCGGCATTAATAACTAACTCGGTAATTAACGAACCTTGCTTTATTGGCGAAAATGTTGAAATAGAGAATTCCGTAATTGGTCCTTTTGTTTCAATTGGAGATAATTCTTGTGTATCAGACTCAATTATAAAAAATTCTATAATTCAAAAAGAAACTATAATCGAAGATGCTCTTATAACTGATTCAATGATAGGTAATTATGTGAGATTTAAGGGTAAAAAGATAGATTTAAGTATAGGGGATTATAATCAGTATGAGATTAAATAAAACAAAAATAAAAAGAGTAATTGTTTCAGCTTTGTCTGTATGCTTAACAACGATTGTGTTATCTTTTGGCACATCTTGTAGTATGCTTAAAGGCAAGTCGGCAAAAGAAAAAGAAGACCCCAGAATCAAGGTTTTTAATTTTAATTATTATTTTCTTGAAGCCAATAAACAAAAGGTATTAGGTAATTTTGAGGAAGCTTTAAGAAATTATACCGCTGCTATGAAGGTTGATGATACACAATCGGCCGTATATTACGAAATTGCTGGCATTTTGAATATTGCTGGCGATTATGCTGGTGCCGTAGATTATGCCGAGAAAGCCGTAAGTTTTGATAATACCAATAATGAGTATTATAAATTGCTTTTAGCTTATCTGTATCAGAATAATAACTCGGCTGATAAAGCGGCTAATGTTTATAAAGAGCTTATTAAACTGTTTCCAAAAAAAATAAATTATTATTTCGAATTGTCAAATATCTTTATGAGTTTAGGCGATACAAAATCGGCATTAAAAATACTTGACGATGCTGAAAAGCATTTTGGAATTAATGAAATAATCTCACTCGAAAAAGAAGCAACTTATAATAATATCGGTAATTTTGATTTAGCAATTGCAGAGATGCAAAAATTGGTTAATAAATTTCCAAATAATACGAAATACAAAACTTTATTGGCAGAATCTTATGTTAATTCAGGTAAATATGACCAAGCAAAAGCTGTTTACGCATCAATAGATGAAGATCAAATTACTGAGGGCATAATTTATTTTTCAATGGCGGATTTTTATCGAACCCAAAAAGATTTTGAAAACACTTTTAAATATCTTGCTATTGGTATTGCCCGTGATGATGTTAAACTTGATATTAAAGTTCGAATTATGTTACAAATGCTTGATGTAATGGGTAAGGATAATTATATTATTGGAAATATTAAGTATCTGATAGAGGTGATGACTGAAAAATATCCAGATGAACTTAAAGTTCGAGCTTTAAGCTCCGATTATTATATTATGACTGAAAACTATGTGGCAGCACAAAAGGAATTTGATGTGATACTCGCTAAGGACAAATCAAAATTTCAAATTTGGGAACAAGCATTACAACTTGATTTTGTACTTAGGGATATGGATAAATTGTACGAAAGAAGCAAGGAGGCAATAAGTTTATATCCTAATGTTATTGAATTGTACAAATATTATGTTCCAGCAGCTTATTTTACTGAAAATTATAGTGATGTGGATGAGGCGGTAAGCTATGCGTCACAGTTTTTGTCCAATGATCAAATGGTTTTACTTGAGTTTTTAACTATGCAAGGAGATGCATTGCATAAAATTAGTAAACATCATGAATCAGATTCAATTTATGAATTAGTCTTATATAAAGATGCTGAAAATATTACAGTGCTAAATAATTATTCCTATTTTCTTGCCGAAAGAGATCAAAAACTTGATAGAGCTTTAGAGTTAAGCTCAAAACTTATTGAATTATTAGATGTCGATAATGCGATATATTTTGATACACATGCATGGGTTTTGTTTAAGAATAAACAATATGATGAGGCATTGATTTTTATTAATAAAGCAATAAATGTTGATGTAAAAAATCCAGTTTATCTTGAACATCAAGGGGATATTTTATTTGAGCTTGGTAAGATAGATAAAGCGGTAAAGTCATGGGAAAGCTCGGTGGAATATGGTAATGATTCGTCCATAATTAAAGATAAGATTAAAAACAAATCAATTGATAAGTAAAGTGGGGAAACGAATTATTAAATATATATTTATTTTATCGGGTTTGATATTTTTAGTCTTATCATGTAAGATTGCTTTTGTTGGAGGACGAAAGGGCGAAAATATGCGCCCGCCAAAGTTGTATCGCGAATTATTAGAAAATCAGTTTGAATATGAGAATCTTAGCCTAAAGTTCTCAGCCGATTTGTTTATCGGAGAAGAAAAACAGGAGTTTAGCGGGATTATACGAATGAAAAAAGATACAGCTATCTGGATAAGTTTGAGGTCGTATAATATCGAAGGTGCAAGAATGCTTATTACCAAAGATTCGGTTAAGTTTATTAATAGGTTAGATAAAACTTATTATTCAGGAGATTTTGTGTTTCTGACAAACCGTTTTGAAATGGACATGGATTATAATATGATACAAGCAATAATTACTAATTCTTTTTTCTTTTATCCGCAACCAGAAGACACCTCAAAAGCAGTATCTAACTTTAAACAGTGTTATGACTCAAGTTTATATTGTATGAGTTCAATTTCGCAGCGAAAATATGTAAAGTTTTATGTTGATGAAAAAAATCCAGAACGCTGGGAACGTAAATTGGAGAAAGAAATTAGTGATACAGTTGGTGTTGGCCCAGGCGAAACTGTTTTTCAAACAAACGAATTTGTATTCCAGTTTGTAAAAGTTTTACCCGAGCTTTTTAGGATAAACGACATGTTCCTTGAGAATTATATTCAACAACAATCCTTATATGTAGAATATGATAAACAGTACCTTGTTGGAAATCAGTATTTTCCGCATCAAATAAACATAGAAATTACAACACCTAGGTTTGCACCACGGCTTGTTATAAATATCGAAAGCCTTACAATAGATGCCGAATCAATGTCGTTACCTTTTAAGATTAGTGATAAATACGAGAAAATTGAGTTATGAATAAAATATCGTACATAATACTTTTGATAATCTTTTGTCTTGTTGGACACAATGCTGCACTTAGTCAGTCGAAAACCGATTTAGAAAACAAGAAGAAAAAAACATTGGAGGAAATCAGTTATACCAATAAATTATTAAAACAAACTAAAGAAAGTCAAAAAGAATCTTATAATAGCCTTTTGTTAATTAGTAAAAATATAAATTCTCGAAAAGAGCTGATACAAAACATTAATGACGAAGTTTCTTATTATAATGAACGTGTTCTCGAAACCGAATTGATTATTACCATTATGCAGGATGATCTTGAAATACTAAAACAAAAATATGCTAACATGATTAAAGTGGCATGGAAAAATCAAAACAAATATAACGATATTATGTTTATTCTTTCAGCTGATGATTTTAATCAAACTTATTTGCGTTTAAAATATATGCAGCAGTTAGCAGAGTTTAGAAAAAAGCAGTTTATGGCTATAAATTCTGTAAAAGCAGTTTTAGAAATCCAAATTGCGAAACTTAATGAGGCAAAGCTCTCTAAAACTCGTTTATTAAATGAAGAAAAAAAGGAATCGCAAAAATTAACAAAAGAACAACAGAATAAGGAATCGACACTTGCAAATCTTAAATCACAAGAGCAAGAACTTAAAAATAAGTTGCAAGAGCAACAAAAACAAATGGCACAATTACAACGCGAAATTGAAAAATTAATCGCAGAAGAGGCAAAACGTTCATCTGGTTCTAAGACTGGAAAGTACGAACTTACACCTGCCGAAAAAATTGTAAGTACTAATTTTGATAATAATAAAGGACGATTACCTTGGCCAGTCGAAAGAGGCGTAATTACAAGCTCCTTTGGTAAGCAAAACCATCCGATTTTAAGAAATGTAACTCTTGATAATAAAGGAATTGACATCACAACTACGACAGGTTCTACTGCAAGAGCAGTGTTTGACGGGGAGGTGCGAAAAGTTATTTCAATTCCAGGTGCTCAAAATGCGGTAATAATTAGACATGGGCAATATCTTAGTGTTTACACAAATTTAGATGACGTGTATGTCTCTGTTGGCGAAATGGTAGTTACAAAACAATCGCTGGGTATTATACATACCGATAAATCTGAAAATAAAACTGTTTTGCATTTTGAAATATGGAAAGTATCAACACCTATGAATCCAAGTTATTGGTTAGCTAATTAATATGACTGAAACGAATTATGAAATATTATTAAAAAAACTTGATGCTTTTATCAAAAAATATTACATCAATAAGATTATTAAAGGGCTTTTACTTGCTGCTACTGTCTATCTTTTATGGTATCTTATTATCGTAATTGCTGAATATTTTGGACATTTTAGTGTAGGGTTTAGAACAACTTTAGTCGTAATTACAGCCGTACTTTATTTAATTATTTTTGTGAGAATGATTTTAATCCCGATATTAAATTTATTTAAAATAGGTAAAATTATTGATTATAAGCAAGCAAGTAAAATTTTAGGTAAACACTTTCCAGAGGTTGCAGATAAATTACAAAACACTCTTGAACTAAAGCTGCTAACAGAAAAAGATCATACTTCAAAAGACATTATAATTGCAAGTATTAACCAACGAACACAAACACTTAGCCCAATACCTTTTTTATCTGCTATAAATTTAAAGAAAAACTTTAAGTATTTTAAGTTGTTAGGTCCTGTTTTTATTCTTTTAATGTTACTTTTTGTTGTCTGGCCTGGCATGTTTTCCGATGCAACAGAGAGGATTATTAATTTTAATACTCATTATACTCAACCAGCTCCGTTTAGTTTTGAGCTATTAAATGATTCGTTGATAGCAAAAAAAGGAACAGATTTTATTGTCGAAGTTAGTGCTAAGGGTTCTTATTCGCCCGACCAAGTGCTAATAAATTATGGGGGCAACGATTTTTATATGGAAAAGAAATCGACTGGAGTGTTTCAATACAAATTTAGTAATCTTAATAATAGTGTCCGTTTTAATATGTCTGCCGCAGGCATATCCTCAAAACAGTATGAAATAGAAGTTTTGCCTGCTCCTTCAATTTTGGATTTTGAAGTTTTTGTTGATGCTCCTAATTATACAGGTATCGAAGACAAAAAGTATCAAAATTCTGGCGATCTTAATGTGCCTGTCGGTTCAAAGGTTTTGTGGACTTTTAACACACTTAATTTAGATAAACTAAATGTGGTTTTTGATTCTATGTCTATTGCAGCTGTTCAAAACCAAAAGAAATTTCAGTTAGAACGTGTTATTTTAAAGTCTTGTAATTATACCGTAAATGTGGAAAACAAATATTTTAAAGATAATTCGGGTATAAATTATCAGATTAGCGTTGTTCCCGACTTGTATCCCACAATAAGTGTAAAGAATTTAACAGATACGGCCCGTTTTGCGGTGGTTTATTACAATGGATTTATTGATGACGATTATGGGTTTACGAATTTAAAATTTGTATGTAAACCTAAAGAAAAAAGCGATACGCTTATTAAAATTTCTATTCCTTTCTCGAAAAGGATTAGTTCGCAGGATTTTTATTTCGCATTTGATTTTAGTTCTTTAGATACTGATGGAAATAGAATAGTTTATTATTTTGAAGTGTCTGATAATGACGGTGTTAATGGAATTAAAACTACACGCACACGTGAAATGGAGTTTGTAATACCTGGAGCAGACGATTTGCAGGATATGAGTTCAAAAACTAATAAAGAGACAGAAGAAAAAATAGATCAAGCCAAGGATGTAAGTTTCCGAATTAGGAAAAATGTTGAAGAATTGCAGAAGAAATTGATAAATGAGCAAATGACGGCTTATGAACGTAATCAGATGATGGAGCAGATTATGCAGGATCAAGCTAAACTTGACCAACTGATGAGTGAAATTTCGCAGGAGCAATCAAAAATGCAGCAGTTTAAGGAGCAATTCAGTAAGAATGAGGACATGCTAGAAAAGCAGAAACAAATTAACGAGCTGATGAAAAACCTTATGGATAAGGAAATGATGAAGTTGATGGAGGAACTGCAAAAGCTTATGGAAGAGTTTGATAAAGAAGAGTTTTTCAAAATCGCTGACGAGCTTAAATTTTCGGCTGAAGAAATGGAAAAACAAATGGATAATACTCTCGAATTGCTAAAAAAAGCTGAAGTAGAAGAGAGGGTTAATAAATCTATTAGTGATCTTGAGGAGCTAGCTAAGGAGCATAAGGAACTTTCCGAAATGACTGATGATAAAAAAATAAATCAAGAAAAACTTCAGGAAAAGCAAGAAGAACATATAAAAGAGTTCGAGGATATTAAAAGGGATTATAAAGAGACCTTAGAAAAGAATGCAGAGCTTAAAGAACCAATGAAAATGGACGATTTTGATGAAGAGATGCAAGAGATTTCCGAAATGATGGAGCAGGCTCAACAAGAAATGCAAGATAATAAAAATAAAAAAGCTGCAAAATCCCAAAAGCAGACTTCTGAAAAGATGCAGAAAATGAGTGAGCAGATGCAATCTATGATGGATGCTCAATCTATGGAACAAATGATGGAAAATCTTGAGGATATACAGCAAGTTCTTGAAAATCTTTTGACTTTCTCATTCGACCAAGAAGATATTTTAATACAGCAAAAAACATTGGGCTTACGTGATCCAAGATATAGAGAATATATTGTTAAACAAAAAAATGCACAAAATAATTTTGATATTATTAGAGATTCGCTAAATGCAATGTCGTCGCGTATTCCAGAATTAGGACCATTAGTGGCTAAAGAGATATCTGACATCTACAAAAACCTTAATGTTATTATGAGTGAAATTGGCGAAAATCGTAGATACTTAGTAGAGGCCTCACAGCAATTAGTGATGACATCTGCAAATAATCTGGCATTGTTGCTTATGGAAATGTTAGAGCAAATGCAGCAACAGATGGCTATGCAAAAAAGTGGTGAGGGACAATGTAATAATTGTAAAAATCCAGGTAAAGGAAAACCAAAAGGGCAAATGAGAGATATGCAGAAAGGAATGAAGCAGCAGATGCAAGATATGATTGACCAAATGAAAGAAGGCGGGAAAAAGCCTGGTGGCAAAAATAGCGAGCAGCTTGCAAAAATGCTAATGCAACAAGAAATGATGCAACAAATGCTAAACGACATGATGAATGGTGGTATTAGTCCAGAAGCAGCTAAACTTTTGCAAGAAATAAATCGAATGATGAATGAAAATCTTAGCGATATTATTGATGGTAATATTACCCCTCAAACAATTAATAGACAAGAAAACATATTAACCAGATTATTGCAGGCTGAAAATAGTGAAAGAGAAAGAGAAATAGATGACAAACGCAAATCAAATGAAGCAAGAGACTATCAGTTGAGCAATCCTGATGAAGCCTTTAAAGAAAAAGAAACTGAACTTCGTTTTAATGAGCTGCTGCAGATGTCTAATGTGAAATTGAAAAGTTATTATAAAACAAAATATAAAGAGTATCTTAAAACACTTGGCACAAATTAGTTATGAGTATTAATTTTTTTAATGAAGATGTGCAATTGCCCGAACTTGATTTTAAAAAAATTAAAATGTGGGTTGTTCAAATTATTGAAAAATATCAAAAACAAGTTGGGGACATTAATTATATATTTTGTTCCGATGAGTATCTGCTTGAGATTAATCAAAAACATTTAAACCACGATTATTTTACCGATATAATTAGTTTTAACTATTGCGAGAACAATGTGATTTCTGGAGATGTTTTTATTAGCACAGATAGAGTTAGTGAAAATGCAAAAACCTATCAAACCAGTGATACAGAATTATTGCGTGTTATAATACATGGTGTGTTGCATTTTGTTGGGTTCGATGATCAAACTAAGGAGGAAATAAAAAAAATACGTCTCGCCGAAGATCAAGCAATCGCAAAGTTTATTGGTTAATATTTTATTTTTAAGGATGAGATTGTCTGTATTGTACGGCTTTTGAGTAATAATAATTTGCTTTTTCTATATTTCCGTTAGCACTAAAATACTGGTACAATGTCATGCCAATATTATAATTTCCATTAAATTTTTCAAAAGCAATTTCCCAATTTTCGATTGCTTGAACTGTATCTCCAGATAGTAGATAGTAGTTGCCTTTTTCAACATAAGGGACATCAATTTGTGAGTTTATTGATATTTCAAAGTCCGAAACTTTTATTGCAAGGTCGAATCGCTTTACCATTATAAAATGACTCTTTATATCATCAAGAACCGCTTTGTTTAAGTTTTGGGTTTTAAGGTTTTCTAATGCTAAAACGTAGTTCTTTGTCGCTTCAAGAGTATCCCCAGTTTCTAACTCAGATTTTGCTGTAAATAAATAAGCCTTATCTAATTCTTTATCTTTAAAATTTTTGTTTTTATTTACATAATCATCCAAGTCTTTTATCGATTGTTCATATTTTTCGAGATAATAATTTGAAATTCCTCTATTAAGATAAGATGCAGCAACGCTTGAGTCAGCTGCAATACTTTTTGAAAATTGCATTTCGGCAAGTTCATAATTTTTATAAAGAATCATGTTTATATAACCAAGATTGTGCCATGGATTAGAGTAGGTGGTATCAATGTATGCAGCCTGTTGAAAGTGTTTAGTGGCTAAATCTATTTGATTTCTATAATTATTTATTGGGATATTGTTTTTAATAGCATTATAAACCTCACCGATAAGCAGATTGGCGTAAATTGTGTTTGCTTTTGCCGAGTTCTCCAAATATTGAATATCATGTTCAAATAATGTTTCTCTGTCTTTCCAATCAGCGTTACGATTTATGGTAATTAGGCTATTCGGCAAAATTATTATCAAAGCAAGAGCAATTGTTTTATTTCTAACAGATTTAGTGTAAGCTTCATCTTGTTTTATTTTTAAAAGTTTTAATAATATTGCAATAGCGACGATACTGAAACCTATACTCGGAACAAACAGCATACGCTCGGCAATAATCCCTGTAAGTGGGAAAAAAGTATTGGCAAAAGGAAAAATTGCAATAAAATAAAACAAAATTCCATAGGAGATAAGATGTCGTTTATTAAATTTGATGAAAGCAATATACAGTAAAAATAAATTTAATAATAAACTTAGAATTACAATAATATCAGTCATATTAACATCTGGGATCATTTTGTAGCCATAATAAAATCTTAATGGATGTGGAATTAAAAGTAGTTTTGCGTAATATCCCAAACTGTATATGGCGATAGCGGTTTTTTCTCCTGCAAGGCCTGTTGTAAATGCTGGGTTTTGCCATTTATAAACTGGGGCGTTAAGCTCTGGTAAAGATTGTTTAGGGATAAAATACGTTACAGCTAATATTGCTCCTCCCAAAAATACTATCACTAAAACTGATACTACTACTTTGCGATTGAGATTTTCAAAAAGCTTAATCTTAATCTCAGTTGATTTGTTTTTGTTGTTAAGACTGCAAAACATTAAGAAAAATGCTATTAATGAAGATAATTGAGAATCAAAAATTGATGATATAATTAACATAAAAAAGCTGAGTGTCCATAAAACGATATTGCGTTTAGAAGCAATTGTTCTATGTTTAGTTTTGCGATTTCTTATTAATATATAGGTATAGACGGCAAAAAACATAGCATATACAAATAATACACTTATTGTATTATCCCAATTATGGATATCTATTATTGATATTTTATTAATAATTTTAATTCTTCCGACAATTATTACGTAAAGAAAAATTATCATTAATAATGTCCATTTGAGTATTGTATTTGTATCTCTCTTTTTATTATTGTTTTTTGGTTTTAATATTTGAAGTATTTTTATGTCAGTTTTAAAGAAAACTATTGATAATGGAATTAAAGCAAGAAACACAATAGCTGATTCTTTTGCTAAAAAGGCTAATGAAAGAGATATGACTGCAATAATAATGTTGACAATCTTTTTGGTGTCAAAAAATTTTAGAGCGTAAATCGCTGAGATTAACCCAAAAATTAAACTGATGATTTCTTCTCTGTTTTTTATGCTAAGTATCACCTCGGAGTGTATTGCGTGAGTTTCAAAAATTATTACAATTAAAAAAGATATCCATAGGAATAAATTAGGAAATTTCTTTATTAATAAGCTTTGTAAAAAATGGAATAATATTACGCAAGAAATAATGTAGTAAATAATGTTAAGTAAGTGAGCAGTATGAGGGTTACTTCCGAATATTTCATATTCGATTGCATAAATTGCAATAGTTAGAGGTCTGTAACCAAAATATTGTTCGTCTCTGGTGTTATATCTGGATTTGAATATGTCGGGGATGCCACTAATCCCCTGTTGCACAAGTTCATGGTTTTCGTAAACATAGTCATCATCAATATTAAAGTTGTTTTGTATCGACTGTCCATACAAGACAAAACCTACAATAGCTATTATTATGTAATAAAATACATTGCCTCTTTTGTTAATATGTGATATTGTGTGCTGTTTTTTGTTCACAATTATTAAAATTTGGAGTAAAAATAAGAAAAATGATTAGATAAGTTGCTAAAAACTGATAAAAAATAATTAAATAAAAACTTTTTTATTTGGTAATCATCAATAGGTCAAGGCGTTGAGAGATAAAGTGAAAAAACAATTAAAAAAAAGCATAAAAAGTTTTGGTGGGAATGAAAAAGTATCTATTTTTGCAATCCCAAAAACAACGAGATAATGATTTCGAAAGAAAGGGAAAGATTAAAAACAAGTTCTTTGACTTATTAGCAAGTAGCAAAAAGAAGACAGGTTAAAATATTATATTTTAATTACAAACAGAGTCAGTATTAAACGAAAGATATTTAAGATTTATATTACAAAGAAGAGTTTGATCCTGGCTCAGGATGAACGCTAGCGGGAGGCT
>Ga0265295_1002313_pt1 | contig 30658 bp, 25 predicted proteins | sample Munlansysbiofilm_FD_192503 | JGI IMG/M metagenome (GOLD analysis project Ga0265295, IMG submission 192503) | Leachate microbial communities from a municipal landfill in Southern Ontario, Canada - Methane capture system biofilm | ecosystem: Engineered > Solid waste > Landfill > Unclassified ... | reverse complement strand
CCCAAGGAAGCTCTCGGCAAGAAGATTGAAGTCGGTGAAGCAGACCTGAAGGTCACCTTCAAGTCGGCCGTCGCCTAATTCGGCGCTTTAAACGAAAGAAATTTCAGGAGGAACATATGCCTCAGATCCCTGTTAAAGACGTGATCAAGGGCCTTGCCTGCGCAGAGCCCGAAATCGTTGAAATTGATACCGACATTCTGATGGTCGGTGGCGGCATGGGTAACTGCGGTACTGCTTTTGAAGCAGTGCGCTGGGCCGACAAAGTTGGCGGCGACATCAAGATTCTGCTGGTTGACAAGGCTGCCGTCGATCGCGGCGGCGCGGTCGCCCAGGGCCTTTCCGCCATCAACACCTACATCGGCGAAAACGAAGCCGACGACTATGTCCGCATGGTCCGCACCGACCTCATGGGCATCGTTCGCGAAGACCTGATCTTCGACCTCGGCCGCCACGTGGATGATTCCGTTCATCTGTTCGAAGAGTGGGGCCTGCCCTGCTGGATCAAGAAGGACGGCAAGAACCTCGACGGCGCCCAGGCCAAGAAAGAAGGCCTGGCCCTGCGCAAGGGTGACGCCCCTGTCCGTTCCGGCCGCTGGCAGATCATGATCAACGGTGAATCCTACAAGGTCATCGTTGCTGAAGCCGCCAAGAACGCCCTGGGTTCCGACCGCTACATGGAGCGCATTTTCATCGTCAAGCTGCTGCTCGACGCCAAGGTTCCGAACCAGATCGCCGGCGCCGTCGGTTTCTCCGTTCGTGAAAACAAAGTGTACGTCATCAAGGCCAAGGCCATGTCCGTGGCTTGCGGCGGTGCCGTCAACGTTTACCGTCCGCGCTCCACTGGTGAAGGCCTCGGTCGCGCCTGGTATCCCGTATGGAACGCCGGCTCCACCTACACCATGTGTGCTCAGGTCGGCGCTGAAATGACCATGATGGAAAACCGTTTCGTACCCGCCCGCTTCAAAGACGGTTACGGTCCGGTCGGCGCTTGGTTCCTGCTCTTCAAGGCCAAAGCCACCAACTCCAAGGGTGAAGACTACTGCGTCACCAACCGCGCCATGCTGAAGCCTTACGAGGATCGCGGCTACGCCAAGGGTCACGTCATCCCCACCTGTCTGCGCAACCACATGATGCTGCGCGAAATGCGCGAAGGTCGCGGCCCCATCTACATGGACACCGCCACCGCCCTGCAGACCACCTTCAAGGAACTGTCCAAGGCCGAGCAGAAGCACCTTGAGTCCGAAGCTTGGGAAGACTTCCTCGACATGTGCGTTGGCCAGGCCAACCTGTGGGCCGCCATGAACATCAAGCCCGAAGAACGCGGCTCCGAGATCATGCCCACCGAACCTTACCTGCTCGGCTCCCACTCCGGCTGCTGCGGCATCTGGGTTTCCGGTCCGAACGAGCCCTGGGTTCCCGAGGAATACAAGGTCAAGGCCGCCAACGGCAAGGTCTACAACCGCATGACCACGGTCAACGGCCTGTTCACCTGCGCTGACGGCGTCGGCGCTTCCGGACACAAGTTCTCCTCCGGTTCCCACGCTGAAGGCCGTATCGTCGGTAAGCAGATGGTTCGCTACGTTGTGGATCACAAGGACTTCGCGCCCACGCTGAACCTGTCCGCCGACGAACTGAAGAAGGAAATCTACCAGCCCTGGTACACCTACGAGCAGTTCAAGGGTGCTTCCACTGATCCGGTAGTCAACCCGAACTACATCACCCCCAACAACTTCATGATGCGCCTGATCAAGGCCACCGATGAATACGGCGGCGGTGTCGCGACCCTGTACACCACTTCCGACAGACTGCTCGACACCGGTTTCGGCCTGCTCGACATGCTGGAAGAAGACTCCAAGAAGCTGGCTGCCCGCGACCTGCACGAACTGCTCCGTTGCTGGGAACAGTACCACAGACTGTGGACCGTTCGTCTGCACATGCAGCACATTCGTTTCCGTCAGGAAAGCCGTTACCCCGGTTTCTACTATCGCGCAGACTTCATGGGTCTGGACGATGCCAAGTGGAAGTGCTTTGTTAACTCCAAGTTCAACCCGGCCACTGGTGAAACCGAGATCTTCAAGAGACATTACTACCAGATCATCCCTGACTAGTTTATGGGCCAAAAGGCTGCGGGTCCATCCCGCAGCCTTTTTTCTGTATCAGGAAATAGAATGGTCTATGCATGATCTGTAACCTCTGGTAGTTATAGATTATGCTTGGGCCATTCTATTCATTTTTATGGCCTTCAACTTAAGTGTTCTGGGAGGAATCTAATGGCTAGCAACAGCATACTTGTCATAGGTGGTGGCTTCGCAGGACTCACCGCCGCCCTTGAGGCCGCTGAGATCGGTCATGAGGTCTTCATCATTGAGAAGACCCCTTTTCTGGGTGGACGTGTTATGCAGCTGAACAAATATTTTCCGAAGCTGTGTCCACCTTCGTGCGGTTTGGAAATTCAGTATCAGCGGATCAAGAACAACCCCAACGTGAAGTTTTTCACCCTGGCCGAAGTGACCAAGGTCGAAGGGTCCGTTGGCAATTACGAAGTCACGGTTCGGATCAAACCGCGCTACGCTGGTCCCAGCAGCCCTGATCTCTCCGACTTGTGTAATGAGCTGACCTCGGAAGTGGTCAACGACTACGAGTTCGGGTTGTCCACGCGCAAACCTGTCTACATGGATGCGCCTTTCGCTTTTCCGCAGCGCTATGTCGTGGATAAGGCGGCTTTGAGCGATTCCGACAAGAACAAGGTTCAGAAGTGCGACCACTTCGATTTGAACGAGGAAGAGAAGACGATCACCTTGAGCGTCGGATCCATCGTCATCGCCACGGGCTGGAAACCGTACGACGTAACCAACCTGACCAACCTGGGCGCGGGCGCCGTAAAAAACTGCATCTCCAACATGCAGATGGAAAGGCTTGCTTCGCCCTACGGTCCGACCAACGGCGAGATTGTGCGTCCTTCCGACGGCCGCATCCCGAAAAAAATCGCGTTCGTGCAGTGCGCGGGCTCGCGGGATGAAAACCATCTCCACTATTGTTCCTACATCTGCTGCATGGCTTCCCTGAAGCAGGCGCAGTATGTGCGCGAACAGTATCCGGATGCCGAAGTTACCATTTATTACATCGACTTGCGTACACCTGGCCGCTACGACAATTTCGCCAAGAAGATTTTGGCGGATGAGAAGATCAATGCCGTCAAAGGCAAGGTCGCCGCGGTTGAGCAGGATAAAGCAGGCGACGACGTGTGGGTGACCGTGGAAGACGCGGTGACGTGCGCCAAGTCTGTCGAACGTTTCGATCTCGTGGTTCTGGCCACAGGAATGCAGCCCAGCCTGGCCGGCGCTCCGCTGCCCATCGATGTCCCGGTTGACGCCGAAGGATTCATCGTTGGCGGGGAGGAAAAAGGTATTTTCGCCGCGGGCTGTGCCAAACAACCTCTGGACGTGATGAAGTCGGCCCAGTCTGCCACCGGGGCAGCGATGAAAGCGATCCAGACGGTGAGAGGGAGGTAGGTCATGGCCGACAAGATTGGTGTATATTTTGACGAATCAAGCCTTGGAGGGGTTCTCGACATCCAGAGGCTGTGCGACGGCGTTCTAAAAAAATGGAGCGACTGTTGCCCCGTGGTCAAGGTTCATCCTCGGATGGCCAGCGCCGAGGGGCGGGCCATGATCCAGGCGGATATTGATGCAGGACTGATCAATGCGGTCTGCATCTGCGGCACTTCGCCGCGAGTGGATTGGGATTTCTACAAGTTCGGACATGACATTCTTGTCGAGCGGGTCAACCTGCGCGAACTGTGCGTGTTGTGTTACAACGATCCGAGCGGCGAGAAGGTAGCCCCGGGCACGACGCCGGAGCTGCTTTTCAAGATGGCCAATGACTATGTGAACATGGGCGTGATCAAGCTGCAGAAGGCCGCAGTGCCGGATGGCGGTGCCATCGACGTCGTCAATCACGTGATGGTTATCGGCGGCGGCTGGGCCGGAATGTGCGCGGCTTTGGATGTCGCGGCAGTGGGATACAAGGTGACGCTGGTCGAAAAGAAGGATGTGCTGGGCGGCGCTGCCGTTGGCATGTACAAGACCATTCCCTTTGCCTACCCCTACGATGCCGCTCACGCCACCGGCGTGGAGAAGAAGATCGCCGCGGTTCAGGTCTCCGACAAGATCGAAGTGCTTCTCGAATCCGAAATCCAGAGCATTGCCGGCGCACCCGGTAATTACGAAGTGACCGTGAAGGTGGGCAAGGAAGATCGTGTCATGGCTATCGGGTCCGTGGTCATCGCCACCGGCTGGGTGCCGCAGGATACCGCTTTCCTTAAGCCTCTGGGTTACGGAAAGCTCAAGAACGTGGTCACCTCGCGCGAGTTCGAGGCCATGGCCAAGGCCGGCTCCATTACGCGTCCCAGCGATGGAGCCAAGCCTGCCAAGGTCTTGTTCCTGCTCGGCTTCGGCGACAAGCTCGAACCTTTCGAGGTCAAGGAGCAGGAGGCCCGCGCCGCCGCTCTGGCCGCGGCCGAGAACAAGGAAGTCGACGACGCGCCCAAGACCAACTTCACCAAGCAGGACACTTACAAGCATCTGTCTTTCAGCTCCGAGCTGACGTCGCTGACAGCGCTCAAGCAGGCCAACTACGTACGCGAGTTCATCCCTGGCGGCGTGGCCATGGTGGTCTATGAGCACATGATGGTCCCCGGCATGAACGAGCTGTACTACAAGTCCGCCCAGAATGATCCCAGCGTCATGATGACCAAGGGCGTCATAAAAGACGTTCGCGACGGCGGAGACGGCGACATTGTGGTCGTACTGGAAGATACCCTGCTTGGCGCCAAGGTCGAGATCGAAGTGGACATGCTCGTGCTGCCGACGGCCATGGTGCCCACCACCGCCCTTGATCCGATTCTCAAGCTCAAATACCGTCAGGGTCCGGCCATGCCCGACCTTGAACTGTTCAGCGGATATGCTGATTCCAACTACATCTGCTTTCCGTACGAAACCCGCCGCACCGGCATTTATGCCGCCGGTACGGTGCGTCAGCCCATGACCATGGCCACGGCCGAGGTCGATGCATCCGGCGCGGCCTTAAAAGCGGTGCAGTGTCTGGAATCCGCCAATCGTGGCATGGCGGTTCATCCCCGTTCGGGCGATTTGTCCTTCCCCAAGTTCAACCTGGTACGTTGCACGCAGTGCAAACGCTGCACGGAAGAATGCCCCTTTGGAGCTCTGGACGAGGACGAGAAGGGCAATCCGATGCCCAACACCTCGCGTTGCCGCCGTTGCGGAACGTGCATGGGTGCCTGCCCGGAACGTGTCATCTACTTCGACAACTACAACGTCGATCAGATCGGTTCCATGATCAAGCAGGTCGAAGTGCCCGACGACATGGCCGTGGGCGGACCGCGCATGCTTATCCTGGCTTGCGAGAACGATGCCTATCCGGCCCTCGATATGGCGGCCCTGCGCGGCAAGAAGTGGAGTCCGTACGTTCGCATCGTGCCGGTCCGCTGCCTGGGCTCGGTCAACACCATCTGGATCGCCGACGCCATGTCCAAAGGCACGGACGGTTGCCTGCTCCTGGGCTGCAAATACGGAGAAGACTACCAGTGCCACTTCGTCAAGGGCTCGGAGCTATGCAATCGCCGCATGGCCAACATCGGTGAGACCCTGGGCAAACTTGGCATTGAAACCGAACGGGTGCAGCAACTGCAGGTCGCCATTGACGAATACGACAAGGTTCCCGGCATGATTGACGAGTTTGTTGACGCGATCACCAAGCTTGGTCCCAACCCGTTCAAGGGATACTAGGAGAAGCATGTATGTCCAAAACAATAAAGATTGAGCCTAATCTGCAGTTCGTCAAGGAACTGCAGGAGGTGGGTGGTGCGGATCTCAAGAAGTGCTACCAGTGCGCTACCTGCTCTGTCGCATGCCCCATGTCTCCCGCGGACAATCCCTATCCGCGCAAGGAAATGGTCTGGGCCCAGTGGGGCCTGAAGGACAAGCTGGTCAACGACATCGATATCTGGCTGTGCCACAACTGCGGCACCTGTTCCGAATTGTGTCCTCGCGGAGCGAAGCCCGGCGATCTGCTGGCCGCGCTGCGCAACATGACCTATCGCAAGCTGGTCAAGCCCGCCATCATCGGCGAGTGGATGAGCTCGCCCAAGCATCTGCCCATCCTGGCAGGTATTCCGATGGCGATCTTCGCCTTCATCTGGATGATCCGCGCCGCATTGGTCGGCTCCTTCTTCCCGCTCACGGAAGACGGCAAGATCGTCTACGGCAACCTCTTCCCCGGCGACTTCACCATCGATCCCCTGTTCGGCCTGGTCGCCATCTTCGTGGCCATCTGCTTCGGCCTTGGCATCAAGAACATGATCGACGGGTTCAAGGCCAACGTGAACCAAACGTTTGTCCTCGGATACAAGAAGCCGACCTTGAAAGACGCGATCATCGCCACGATCAAGTACGATGTATTGCAGCATTCCCGTTTCAAGAACTGCGTGGACAGCCCGGCCGATGAAGAGCGGGTCAAGGGCCACCAGATCCTGTTCTACGGTTTCGTGGCCTGCGCCATCGTCACGTCCATCGTGGCCGTGGCCCACTGGGGCGGCAAGGTCGTTCCGCTTCTGGCCCCTGTCGGTCACACGCCCATGCCTCTGTGGCATCCGGTCAAGATCCTGGCCAACGTCGGCGCCGTGCTGCTGGTGACGGGCCTGACTCTGCTGACCCGTCGGCGGCTCAACTCGGACACCAAGAAGTCCGTATCCAACTACTACGACTGGTATCTGCTGGGCGTGATCTGGGTCGTGACCCTGACCGGCATTGGATCGGAAGTGTTCCGTCTGGCTGGAGTCGCCCCCCTGGCCTTCTTCACGTACTATCTGCACCTGGTCAGCATTTTCATGCTGATCGCGTATCTGCCCTGGTCAAAGCTTGGGCACCTGGTGTACCGCACCACGGCGCTCATCTATGCACGGTATGTCGGTCGGTTGCCCATTGATGAGAAACTCATCGAAGATGATAAAATCTTTGTTATTTAATTAAAGGAGGACACCATGTCTGAAGCTCGCAAGATTTTTCCCATGGATACTTTTGTGGCCTACCTGAAGGGTGATGGCAACGCTTCCGTTGCCGAAATGCTGGGCTACCTGACCCAGAAAGACCTGGATGGCGATTCCACTCCTTTCGCCGCTGCCCTGGCCAAGGCCTGGATCTATGAGCAGCACCCCGAACTGACCAAGATGTCCAAGGGACAGATGGTTGAACTGGGACAGTCCGTTTCCGTCGCCCCCATGCCCGTCAAGGCCAAGGCCGAAGTGGACGAGGTGTTCGCCAAGCTGGCCGACTACAAGGGCCAGATCAACGCCAAGAGCGCCAAGATCGACGAACTGACCAAGGCCCTGGCTGCCAAGGACGCCGAAATCGCCGCCCTGACCGCCAAGGTCAAGGAATTCGAAGGTCAGAAGAAGGGTGAGGCCGAAGCCCTGTTCGTGACCACTGAAGCCCGCATCGTCGAATTCACCGGCAAGCTTGAAGCCCTGCTGAAGGAAGTCGAGGAAGTGAAGAAGACCGGCGTGGTCGTGGCCGGCGTTGCCGGCGTGGCCGCCGCTGCCGGCGCCGCTCCTGCCGCCGCTGCCGAGGCGGGTGGCGCTCCGGCAGAAGTCGGCGCGGGCGATGATTTCGGTTTCGCCGGCGGCGCCCAGGATCCTTTCGCCGATTCCAACTGGTAGAACCGGGTTTCACATGGTTTCGAAGGCTTCCCTCCTTGCGGGGGGAAGCCTTTTTTTTCGCGCGAAGACATTGCGAAGGCGGTTCGTTTCTGCAAGCATGACCGCACATTCAATCTGTGGAGGGGATGATGAAGTATTGGTTGATGAAGACGGAACCGGGATGCTTTTCCATCGACGATCTGGCCGCCCTGCCAGGCGGCGTCACCAGTTGGGACGGGGTGCGCAACTATCAGGCCCGCAATTTCATGCGCGACGGGATGAGCGTCGGCGATCAGATCCTCTTTTACCACAGCGTGACGAATCCTTCCGTGGTCGGCATCGCCAGGGTGGCCAGCGAAAGCTATCCGGACCACACGGCCTGGGACCCCATGGACAGGCATTTTGATCCGAAGTCGACGCGGGAGCGGCCGTTGTGGTTCATGGTCGATGTGCAGTTCGTCGAAAAGTTCACCCAACCGGTTCCGCTGGCCTCGCTGCGAGGCGTCAGGGGGTTGGAAAAGATGGAGCTTTTGAAAAAGGGGTCGCGTCTGTCCGTGATGCCGGTCACGGAGGAGGAATTCATGATCGTCTGCCGCCTGGGCCGACAGTGACGCCGGGAGTGCATCCGGTCCATCCGCGCCTTTCCGTGCGATGAGCGTTCGCGTCGGTGGGTTGCGATTTCCGTGAACACGTTTTTCGCGGTTTTTTTTCTGCGCAAAGGGCGGATGTATCGCGGACGCAAAAAAGCCATGCCGAGAGCCTCGACATGGCTTTTTGCGTTCAAGGGCAGGTGGTTTTAGTGTCCGCCGCCCAGATAGGCTTGCTGAACCTGTTCGTTCTTGAGCAGGTTGGCCGCCGTATCGGCCAGGACGATGTTACCCACTTCCATGACATAGCCGCGGTGGGCGAGCTTGAGGGCGGCCTTGGCGTTCTGTTCGACCAGGATGACGGTCACGCCGGCCTTGTTGATCTCCCGGACAGTGTCGAAGATCGATTTGACCAGGATTGGGGCCAGGCCGAGGCTTGGCTCGTCAAGGAGCAGGATCTTGGGATTGGCCATCAGCGCCCGTCCGATGGCCAGCATCTGCTGTTCCCCGCCGCTCAAGGTCCCGGCCAGCTGCTTGCTTCGTTCCAGCAGGCGCGGGAAGAGTTCGTAAATCCATTTCAGGCTTTTCTGGATGCGCTCGGTGTTGGTGGATGTGAACGCCCCCAGGGAAAGGTTCTCGTGCACGGTCAGAGTGGTGAAGACGCGGCGTCCTTCGGGACTTTGGGTGATTTTGTGCTTGACGATCTCGTGGGCGGGCAGCTTGTGCAGGGCGGTGTCACGGAAGTGAATCGACCCCCCGGTGATGTTGACCAGGCCGCTGATGGCGTTCAACGTGGTTGACTTCCCGGCGCCGTTGGCTCCGAGAATGGTCACGATTTCGCCTTCGCCCACTTCGAGATTGATCCCGTGCAGGGCTTCGACGTTGCCGTAGTTCACGCGCAGGTTTTCGATTTTTAGCAGCATGGAATTCCCTTATTCGGAGTCGACACCGAGGTAGGCTTCGATGACGCGCGGGTTGGTCTGGATCTCTCCGGGAGTGCCGGACGCGATTTTCGCACCATGCTCGAGCACCACCAGGGACGAACAGACGCGCATGACCAGCCCCATGTCGTGTTCGATCAAGAGGACCGTGATGCCGCGATCCTGAATGGCGCGGATGAGGCGGATAAGGTCCTGGGTTTCCTGATCGTTCATGCCCCCGGCCGGTTCGTCGAGAACGATGAGCTTGGGCTTGGTGGCCAGGGCGCGGGCGATCTCGAGCAGCCGCTGATTGCCGTAGGACAGGTTTTTGGCCTTGTTCTGCCATTCGTGGGCCAGGCCGACAAATTCCAGCTCGGCCATGGACTGTCGCATGGCTTCCTTTTCTTCGCGGCGCTGGGCAGGGGTGCGCAGCATGGCGGCCAGGGAACCGGCGCGCAAGCGGCAGTGCCCTCCGGCCAGCACGTTCTCCAGCACGCTCATGTTCTGGAACAGGCGGATGGTCTGGAACGTGCGGGCGATGCCCTTCTCCACGATGGTGTGGGTGGGCAGGCCGACCAGGTTGTCCCCATCAAAGAGCACCGTGCCCGTGTTGGGCTGATAGTTTCCGGTGATGAGGTTGAAAACCGTGGTCTTGCCCGCGCCGTTGGGTCCGATCAGGCCCACGATGCTGCCGGCTTCCACGTCAAAGGAGACTTCGTTCACGGCCATGAGGCCACCGAAGCTTTTACTCAGATTGTCGATGGACAGGAGCGTCATTTGCGACCTCCGGCTGGAAGAAGGTCCGCGACGTTGTAGTTTTTCGGACCGGGGGGGAGCAGACCCTGGTTCCTGAAGATCATCATCAGGACCATGGCCGCGCCAAAGACCAGCATGCGGTATTCGGCCAGCCCGCGGAAGACTTCGGGCAGGCCGACCAGGAGGAACGCGCCCAGGATGACCCCGGGAATGCTGCCGGAGCCGCCGAGGATGACGATGGTGAAGAGAACCACGGATTCGGCGAAGGAAAAGGACTCCGGTGCGATGATGGTCATCTTGGAGGCGTAGATGGTGCCGCACATCCCGGCCCAGACCGCGCCGATGACAAAGGCCACCAGCTTGTGGTGCGCGACGTTGATGCCGCTTCCGCCTGCGGCGACCTCGTCCTCCTTGATGTACATGAGCGCGCGCCCGAAGCGTGAATGCTCAAGCCGCAGGAGAAGGAAGATGGTCACGGCGGCGAAACCCCAGATCAGGTAAAAGAACTGGTCCGGCTTGGAGATCTTGTAGCCGAAGACCGTGGGCCTGCTGATGCCGAAGATGCCGTTGGCGCCGCCGGTGATGTCGAAAACATTGTTGATGAGCGCGATGCGCACGATTTCGACAATGCCGATGGTCACGATGAGCAGATAGTCTCCGCGCAGATGGATGATGGGCCTGGCCACGATCATGGCGAAGAGCCCGGCCATGATCCCGGCCAGGGGCATGCTCCAGAGCACGGGAATGCCAAAGGTGGTGTTCAGGATGGCCGTGACATAGGCGCCGATGGCGTAGAATGCGGCGTGTCCCATGTGGAACAGGCCCGCATGGCCGAGGATGACGTTGAGGCTCAGGGCCAGGATGGTGTAGAGGCCGACGTTGTTGAAGACGTCGGTCCAGTAGGCGTTCAGGAACATGGGACAGGACGCCATGATCAGGGCGAAGGCGAGATAGAGGATATTGGTAGATTTCATACTTTTTCAGCCACCCTTTCTCCTAAAAGGCCCGTGGGCCGGACAATGAGGATCAGGATCAGGACGCAGAAGGCGATGGCGTCCTTCCAGGCGATGGAGATGTACGCCGCGCCGAGGGCTTCGATGACGCCCAGCAGCAGGCCTCCGACCATGGCCCCGGGGATGTTGCCGATCCCGCCCAGGATGGCGGCCGTGAAGGCCTTGAGGCCGAACATCCAGCCCATGCTGAAATTGATCTGTCCGTAGTAGAGGCCGACCATGAGTCCGGCCGCGCCGCCCAGCGCCGGGCCGATGCAGAAGACCAGCATGATGACCCGGTCGACGTTGATGCCCATGAGCTTGGCCGCGCCCTGATCGATGGCCGCGGCTCGGATGGCCGTGCCGATCTTGGTCTTCTGGATGAAGAAATACAGGGCCGCCATGAGCACCAGCGAGGTCAGGAACATGATGATGCGCATGACCGGGATGTCCAAGCCGAAAATGGTGACGGCCGCCTTGGGCAGGATGTCGTGCGGGTAGACCAGGAACTTGGGGCTGTAGATGGCCATGATCGCGTTCTGAAAGAAGATGGACGCGCCCAGGGCCGAAACCACGGCGGAAAGCCGGGGCGACTGGCGAAGCGGCCGGTAGGCCACGCGTTCAAGGATCGCCCCGATGATGGCGACCAGGATCATGACCATGACGGCCAGAAGGATGACGGCCGGCAGGGGGCCGATCTTGTCGAAGAGTCCCATGGAGACGAGCAGGGTCAGCCCAAGGTACGCGCCGATGGTGAAGAGGTCGCCATGGGCGAAGTTGATCAGCTTCAAGACCCCGTAGACCATGGTGTAGCCGAGCGCGATAAGGGCGTAGATGCCTCCGACCGCCAATCCATTGGTCAGTTGTTGAAAAAATTCTTCCATAGTGTGTGTCGGGGCAAGATGTTGGGAAAAGGGGCCCCTGTGGAACGGGGCCCCTGATTGTTACGGCTGCAGGACAAACGCGCCGGCGGCGTCGACTTTGTACACGCGGTACAGGTCGCCCACGCGGTCGCCCTTTTCGTTGAAGGAGATCTTGCCGGTCAGACCGGAGAAATCCTTCATTTCTTTCTGCAGATAGGCGGCCAGTTTTTCGCCGGAAGTTTCCTTGGTCTGCGCGATGGCTTCGACGATGACGCGGTAGGCGTCGCCGGCCAGCACTGCCCATACGGAACCGGGGGCGCTGCCGTAGGCGGCCTGGTAGGCTTCCATGAACGCCTTGGCTTCGGGAGTGTCGAGGTCGGCGGGAACAGGGGGGCTCAGGAACATGTAGCCTTCGGCGGCCTGGTTCCCGGCGATCTTGACCAGATCGGGGTTGTTGGTGGCGTCGCCGCCGAGCATGGGCACGTTCCAGCCCATTTCCATTTTCTGGCGCAGCAGCATTCCGGCCTCGGGGTAGTAGCCGGTGAAGAAGATGACGTCGGGAGCGGCGGATTTCAGCTTGGTCAGGATGGCGTTGTAATCGCGCTCGCCGGGAGTCAGGGCGTCGTAGAAGGCGATGGTCTTGCCCTGGGCTTCGAGCAGGGACTTGGCTTCGTCGGCCAGGCCCTTGGCATAGGAGGTGTTGTCGTGGAGAATGGCGATCTTGGCGAAGCCCAGATCTCCCAGGGTCTTGGCCGCGACCATGCCCTGCTCGTCGTCGCGGGGGCAGGTGCGGAAAAAGAGGGGCAGGCCCTTTTCGGACAAGCGGATGGCCGTGGATCCGGTGGCAACCTGCAGGATGCCGGATTCGGCGTAGATGTTCTGGGAGGCTTCGGTGACGGACGATCCGTACGTGCCGATAACGGCGGAAATTTCTTTGGTGGTCAGACGGGTCGCGGCCAAGGCGGCCTGACGCGGATCGCCGCCGTCGTCCTCGATCACGATCTCAATCTGGTTGCCGTTCACGCCGCCTGCCTTGTTGGTCTCGGCGGCCAGCAGCTCGACAATCTGTTTCATGTCCTGACCTTCGCTGGCCCAGGAGCCCGTCAGGGGGCACATGAGGCCGATGCGGATGGTTTCAGCCCATGCCGATCCCAGGGTCAGCGCCACGAGGGCCAGGGTCAGGAAACCAAGTGTACACAGTTTTCTCTTCATGAAGTCCTCCTTGAAGGTTGCAGAGCCCTTGGGTTCGCAGGCTGCGAACCGGTTGCGGTAAGATATGAAACCGGAGTGTCCGGATAACCCCTTCTGGGATGTTCTGGAAAACAAGGGATGGAAACGATAAAGCAGGAACTATTTTGTAAAAAATGTAAAAAAAGACTACAGGAGACCCGTGTAAAAATCAATTTTTTTCCAAAAAGAGACAAGTGCTCGTGAGAAAAAAACAGAGAGTGACGCTTCTTCTTTGAATCTTGTAGGTTCTGAATTTTATTCGAAATTTATGCTCGGCGCAAGGCTTTTTCCGGCGATTCGTTCTGCCGGCGGTTTCGACGCGAACGCATGGAAGCGACAGTCCAACAGACTATCGATTACGAGTTTCGCGTTCGGAGGGCCAAACGACAAAAAAAAACCGCGCAAGGGACGCTGCCTTTGCGCGGGATTTTTCGCCATTGTCGGGCGGGCCTAGATGATCCAGTCGTCGTCCTCCTCGATGGGTGCGAAGCCGCGACGCATGGTGTTTTCACAGACCAGACGGGGATCCATGAACTGCAACAGGTAGTCGGGGCCGCCGGCCTTGGAGCCGATGCCCGACATGTTGAAGCCGCCGAAGGGATGGCGTTCGACCAGGGCTCCGGTGGAGCCGCGATTGAGGTAGAGGTTGCCGACGTTGAACTGTTCCCGGGCTTTTTCCAGGTGTTTGGGGCTGCGCGAGAACACGGCGCCGGTCAGGGAGTAGCGCGTGGAGTTGGCCCATTCGATGGCCTGATCGAAGTTCTTGACCTTCATGACCGAAAGCACCGGGCCGAAGACTTCCTCCTGGGCGATACGGTGTTCGGGGGTGATGCCCTCGACGATGGTCAGCGGCACGTAGTAGCCGATGGCCGCAACGGGGTTTGCGAGCAGAATCTTGCCTTCGTTTTTGGCGATGTCGATGTACTTGAGGACATTCTGCTGGGCCTTGTCGTCCACCACCGGGCCCATGAAGTAGGTCGGGTCCTCGGCCGGTCCGATGGCGAGGGATTTGGCTCCCTCCACCAGACGCTCGATGAACTTGGCATAGATGGGTTCGACCACGATGACCCGTGAGCAGGCCGAGCATTTCTGGCCCTGGAAGGCAAAGGCGGAATGCAGGACTTCCCTGATGGCCTCGTCCAGATCGGCGTCGTCGTCGATGATGATGGCGTTCTTGCCGCCAAGTTCGGCGATGACCTTCTTGATCTGCTTCTGGCCGGGGTGGACCACCGAGGCCTTGCCAATGATGCGGTGGCCGACCTCCATGGAGCCGGTGAAGGCGATGATGGCCACGTCCGGGTGTTCGACCAGATAGTCGCCCATGACCGAACCACGGCCCGGAACGTAGTTGAAGACCCCGGCGGGCAGGCCGGCCTTGCGGAAGATCTCGGACAGGGTGAAGCCGACGACCGAGGACGGCCCGGCGGGCTTGTACAGCACGGGGTTGCCGGCCACGATGGCCGCCGCGCTCATGCCGCAGCTGATGGCCAGGGGAAAGTTCCAGGGCGCGATGACGGCGGCGATGCCCTTGGGCTGGTACATGAGCCGGCTCATTTCGCCCGGCGCGCGGCCCATGCGCTGCGGTTTGCCCAAGCGGATCATCTCGCGGGCGTAATACTCCAGGAAGTCGATGGCCTCGGCCACGTCGGCCTGGGCCTGATCGAACTGCTTGCCGACCTCAAGGGTCTGCCAGGCGGAGAGGGTGAAGATTTCCTTGCGCGCGACTTCCGCCGCCTTGAGCAGGTAGCTGGCGCGATCCTCGGGCGACAACGCCTTCCAGGCCAAAGCCGCCTTTTTGGCCGCTTCGATGGCCAGGTCGATTTCCTTGGTGGACGCCTGGCAGATGGTGCCGATGATTTCGTTCGGATTGGCCGGGTTGACCGAGGGCAGCGTGTCGGAGGTGCGCACCTCCTGGCCGCCGATGATCAGCGGGTACTCCTTCCCGAGTTGGGCGCGCACTTCGGCCACGGCCTCGGCGAAGGCCTGTCGCACGGCTTCCTGGGTGAAGTCTGCGAAGGGCTCGTTCTCGAAGCGGGCCAAGCCCTTGGCCTGGCTCTCGGCCTTGGGCGCGCGCTGCGCTTTTTCCCGCTCCGCGGTCAGGACCGGATTTTCCATCAGCCGCTCCACCTCCGCCTCCTCGGCAAAGGACTGGCGCAGAAAGGACTCGTTGGCCGTGTTCTCCAGCAGTCGCCGAACCAGATAGGCCATGCCGGGCAGCAGATCGCCGTAGGGGGCGTAGAGGCGCACGCGCTTGGCCACATTCAGGAGCCCCTTGCGCACAGGCTCGGCCATGCCGTAGAGCACCTGGAACTCGTAGCGCTCATCGGGCACGTTCAAGGCCTTGGCCGTCTCCATGACGGCGGCGATAGTGCGGATGTTGTGCGAGGCGCAGCCGAAGTGGCAGATGTCGTGGTTTTCGAGGATGAGCCTTGCCTGACGCTCGTAGGCGGCGTCGCTCTCGGCCTTGATGGTCCAGACCGGAATGTCCCAGCCGTTCTGCTTGGCGATGACGGTCTCGGAATCCCAGTACGCGCCCTTGACCAGTCGGACGGAGATGGGAAGTTTTTCGGCCCTGGCCCAGGCCAGGAGATCGGCCAGGTCCTGGTCCGTATCCTTCAGGTAGGCCTGCAGCACGATGCCCAGATGCGGATAATCGCGGAATTCCTCGCTTGAGCGCAGGCGGCGGTACACTTCCAGGGTGATGTCCTTGAATTTGTACTGTTCCATGTCGATGCGCATGAATCCGCCCATTTCCTTGACCTTGCGCAGGATGGCGGCCAGGCGTTTCTCGATGCCCTGGACCGAACCCTCGAAGTCCTTGGGCGAGGCCTGGGAGAAAAGAGCCGTGGGCTTGACGGAGATGTTGACCTTGGGCGCATGACCCCAGTCCAGATCCTTGCCGCCGAGGCCGCCCCAGGAGGCGTGTTCCTTTTTCAGCGCGTCAAGCAGCTCCATGTATTCCCTGAGGTAGGCCTCGGACTCGATCTCGCTGACCGATGCCTCGCCAAGGATGTCCACGGTGAAGGCGAACCCGTCCTTGCGGATTTTCTTGAGGTTCTTCATGGCGTCGGGAGTGTTCTCGCCGATGATGAACTGCTTGGCCATGCCCTCGATGTTGGAACGGATGGCCTTGGCCAGGATTCCGGCGGCCAGCTTTCCCCCGAGGCCGGTGCCCATGACGCCGGCGCCCATCTTGAGCACCTTGGGCACGTCCTGGTCGTCGCCGGCGAAGTATTCATCGATGTGCCGGGTCAGGGAGTCGGAAGTGTTCAGGTAGGGCAGGACGTCCACGAATCGGAACAGCTGCACCTTGAAGTTCTCGTTCTTCATGGACCAGTCCATGACCTTGCCGGTCCACCAGCCCTTGTTGAAAATGGAAGGGGCCTCTCCGGAAATGCTGGCAAAGAACTCCTTGCCGCGGTCGCTGATCTTCTTGTCCAACGCCAAACTGTCCATTCGTGACTCCTGGGTTTGAGAACTGGTTTATTTTGTCGGTTTTCGCGGGCTCTTGCACTCGATGAAGCTTAGAGACAGGGCCTGGGTCTCCTTCAGGGTGTCCAGCACCAGCGTGGTGCGGCTGTCGCGCACTCCGGGGATTTCGCCGAACCTTTTCATCAGGAGGGCCAGCGTCTCGGTGCTGCTGACCCGGGCCTTGACCAGATAGTTGTACTCGCCGGCGGTCCAGTGCACTTCCTGGACCTCGTCGATCCCGGCCAGCTGCCTGCCGATCTCCGAGCTGCCCACCGCGTCGGAGGTCTTGATCTGGATGAAGGTGGACAGGGAGATGCCCAGAGCCTTGGGGTTCAGGCGGACTTCATATCCTGCGATGACCCCTTTTTGCTCAAGCTTCTTGACGCGCTCCAGCACGCCCGACGGGGCCATGCCGATCTGGCGGGCCAGTTCGGCGTTGGTGATCTTTCCGTTTTCTTGAAGGATATTCAGGATCTCGATGTCTGTGCTGTCTAACATTGCTTTTTGCCTCTTGGTTCAGGAATATAATTCTAGAGAAGATCTTCGTCAATGAAGATTGCCATAATTGAAGAATCCCGGGAAAGGCCTGGCGGCCGACCATCGCCTTTCCGGCGTCCGCCAATCGCGGCGCGCCGTTCGTCGAATAATATTCGCAGATAAGGTCGAAGAAAAGAACAAATGGTGAAAATAATTCTGCCTGGAATCGCGGTTGCGGATTTCCGGCGGTCGCGCCCGGTTTCCGCGCCGTTCGCCCTTGAAGGGCGCGACGCCACGCGTGCGGCGTCCGGCGGGGCGCGACGAGCGGGGTCGACCGGTGGTCGCCCTCCACAAGCAGTGTTTGACCTTCCGGTATACTGTGTTTACTGTATCCGGGCCTCATCAGGGCGGGCATGACGGCTGTAAGCCGCCCGCGCTCCTGACGGAATTCCCAACATATAACCCACCTACATACCAATGCCCAAGAGAACAGATCTCAAGAAGATAATGCTCATCGGTTCCGGTCCCATCGTCATCGGACAGGCCTGCGAGTTCGATTATTCCGGGACCCAGGCCTTGAAGGCCCTCAAGGAGGAGGGCTACGAGGTCGTCCTGGTCAATTCCAACCCGGCGACGATCATGACCGATCCGAACCTGGCCGACCGGACCTATATCGAGCCCATCGAGCCCGAGACCGTGGCCCGAATCATTGAAAAGGAACGCCCCTGCGCCCTCCTTCCGACCCTTGGCGGCCAGACCGGCCTGAACACGGCGGTGGCCGTGGCCGAGAACGGGGTCCTGGAGAAGTACGGCGTGGAGCTCATCGGCGCATCCCTGCCGAGCATCAAGAAGGCCGAGAGCCGCCAGCTTTTCCGCAAGGCCATGGAAAACATCGGCCTCAAGGTGCCCAAAAGCGGCATCGCCCGCACTCAGGACGACGTCCGCGAGTGGGGCGAGAAACTCAAATTTCCCATCATTGTCCGCCCGGCGTACACTCTCGGCGGAACCGGCGGCGGCGTCGCCTACAACAAGGAAGACCTGGAGCGCATCGCCCAGCAGGGCCTGGCCGCCAGCCTGACCTCCGAGGTCATGCTGGAGGAGTCGCTTTTGGGCTGGAAGGAGTACGAGCTCGAAGTCGTGCGCGACAAGAAGGACAACTGCGTCATCATCTGCTCCATCGAAAACCTGGACCCCATGGGCGTGCATACCGGCGACTCGGTCACCGTGGCCCCGGCCCAGACCCTGACCGACGACGAGTACCAGAAGATGCGCGACGCCTCTTTAGCCATCATGCGCGAGATCGGCGTGGAAACCGGCGGCTCCAACGTGCAGTTCGCGCTCAATCCGGCCAACGGCGACATGATGATCATCGAGATGAACCCGCGCGTGTCGCGCTCCTCGGCCCTGGCCTCCAAGGCCACCGGCTTCCCCATCGCCAAGATCGCGGCCAAGCTGGCCGTGGGCTACACCCTGGACGAGCTGCAGAACGACATAACCCGCGAGACCATGGCCGCCTTCGAGCCGACCATCGACTACGTGGTCATCAAGATCCCGCGCTTCACCTTCGAGAAATTTCCCGGTTCCGAAGATTTCCTGACCACGGCCATGAAGAGCGTGGGCGAGACCATGGCCATCGGGCGGACCTTCAAGGAAGCATTGCAGAAGGGCCTGCGCTCCCTGGAGACCGGCTATCCGGGCCTGGGCAAGACCTTTGACGGTCAGCTGCCGGACGTCGAGGAGACCCTGGCCGGCCTGCGCAAGCCCAATTCGCGCCGCCTGTACCAGCTCCGCGACGCCCTCCTGTCCGGCATTTCCGAAGAGGAGATTTTCGCCGCGTCCGCCATCGATCCCTGGTTCATCCGTCAGTTCAAGGACATCGTGGATTTCGAGGCCGTGCTCAAGAACGTCGGCCTGCAGGGGAACCTCTCCGTGGACAACCCGGATTTCGTGACCGTGCTGCGGGAAGCCAAGACCATGGGCTTTTCCGATCGGCAGCTGGCCACGATCTGGAAGCGCGGCGAGCGTGACATCCGCTCCCTGCGCAAGGAGGCGGGCATCATCCCGTCCTACAAGCTGGTCGATACCTGCGCGGCCGAGTTCGAGGCCTACACCCCCTATTATTACTCGACCTACGAAACGGAAAACGAGGCCCGGGTCTCGAACAAGCGCAAGGTGGTCATCCTTGGCGGCGGCCCCAACCGCATCGGCCAGGGCATCGAGTTCGACTACTGCTGCGTGCACGCCTCCTACGCCCTGCGCGAGATGGGCATCGAATCCATCATGGTCAACTCCAACCCCGAGACCGTCTCCACCGACTACGACACCTCGGATCGCCTCTATTTCGAGCCCCTGACCCGCGAGGACGTGCTGGCCATCATCGAGCAGGAGAAACCCGAGGGCGTCATCGTCCAGTTTGGCGGGCAGACCCCGCTCAACCTGGCCGTGCCGCTTTTGCGCGAAGGCGTGCCGATTCTGGGCACATCGCCTGACTCCATCGACCGCGCCGAGGACCGCGAGCGGTTCCAGGCCCTGCTGAAGAAACTCGATCTCCTGCAGCCCGACAACGGCACGGCCATGAGCATCGAAGAGGCCGTGATCGTGGCCGCGCGCATCGGGTATCCGGTGGTGGTGCGCCCCTCCTACGTGCTGGGCGGCCGGGCCATGGACATCGTCTACGACGAAAAGGACCTGCGCACCTATTTTGAGAAGCACGTCACCGTGGTTCCGGACCATCCCATCCTCATCGACAAGTTCCTGGAGAACGCCATCGAGATCGACGTCGACGCCGTGAGCGACGGAGAAGACACCTATGTGGCCGGGATCATGGAGCACATCGAGGAGGCGGGCATCCACTCCGGAGACTCGGCCTGCGTGCTGCCCCCGCACACCCTGGGCAAGATGTGGATCCAGGAGATCGAGCGCCAGACCAAGGCCCTGGCCAGGGATCTGGGAGTGGTCGGCCTCATGAACATCCAGTTCGCCCTCAAGGACGAACAGATCTACATCCTGGAAGTGAATCCCCGCGCCTCGCGCACCTCGCCCTTCGTCTCCAAGGCCACGGGCGTGCCGCTGGCCAAGATCGCCACGCGGGTCATGATGGGCGAGAAGCTCGCGGATCTCAAACCCTGGGACATGCGCAAGGGCGGCTATTACGCGGTCAAGGAGGCGGTCCTGCCCTTCAACAGGTTCCCGGGCGTCGATACGCTGCTCGGACCCGAAATGCGCTCCACCGGCGAAGTCATGGGCGTCGATCCGTCCTTCGGCCTGGCCTTCATGAAAGGACAGCTGGCCGCCGGCCAGTTCCTGCCGGCTTCCGGCTGCGTGTTCGTATCCGTCAACGACCACGACAAGAGCGGCATCATCGTCCCGGCCAAGACCTTCCAGAAGCTCGGGTTCACCATCATGTCCACGCGCGGCACGGCCGCCTTCCTGGCCGAGCACGGAGTGCGGTGCCAGGTGGTGAACAAGGTCTACGAAGGACGCCCCAACGTCATCGACCACATCAAGAACGGGGACATCCAGCTGGTCATCAACACGTCTTCGGGCAAGCGCACCAAGGAGGATTCCTCGGAGCTCCGGCGGACCACGGTCATCTACGGCCTGCCCTACACGACCAACCTGGCCGCGGCCAAGGCCCTGGCCATGGCCATCAAGGAACGCAGCACCTCCGGGCTCGACGTGAAATGCCTACAGGAATATTACAAGGAATCTGGCCGGGATTTCTAGTCTCCGGATGCCGGAGAGCAGGGATTTTGGAGCAAAGCTCAGGGCCAATGGCGGCCCTGGGCTTTTGCGCATTCAAGAACACCTACACGGAACGTGAAGCAATATGAAAAAGGAAGCTTGCGGATTATTTGGTATTTACGGGCACCCGGAAGCGGCGCGCATGACCTATTTCGGTCTTTACGCCCTCCAGCATCGCGGGCAGGAAAGCGCTGGCATCATCACCTGGGACGGGCAGTCCATCCGCGAACAGCGCGGGATGGGGCTGGTGGCCGACGTGTTCGAGGAGCGCCACCTGGGGCATCAGCTCAAGGGCAGCGTGGCCATGGGCCACATCCGCTACTCGACCACCGGGGCCTCCCTGATCCGCAACGCCCAGCCCTTCAGGGTCAGCTACAAGGGCATGAACCTGGCCCTGGCCCACAACGGCAACCTGGTCAACACCATCTCCCTGCGCGAGGAGCTGGAAAACCAGGGCACCATCTTCCAGACCACCATGGACAGCGAAGTCATCATGCACCTGGTGGCCAAGTACATGAACGGCGGCACCCCCGAGGAGGCCATCGCCAAGGCGTGCAGCCGCATCCAGGGCTCCTACAGCCTGCTCTTCATGGTCAACCAGAAGCTCATCGCCGTGCGCGACCCGTGGGGCTTTAGGCCCCTGTCCCTGGGCCGGGTCGGCGACGCCTACGTGCTGGCCTCCGAGACCTGCGCCTTCGATCTGCTGGAGGCCGAATACCTGCGCTGCCTCGACCCGGGCGAAATGCTGGTCATCGAGGACGGCCGGATGATGTCGCACCGCTACATGGAGCCCGCCGACAAGCAGAGTTCCTGCATTTTCGAGCTGATCTACTTCGCGCGTCCCGATTCCCTGGTCTTCGACCAGGAAGTCTACAACGCCCGCAAGAGCATGGGCAAGATCCTGGCCCAGGAATGCCCGTGCGACGCCGATTTCGTCATGCCCTTTCCCGATTCGGGCGTGTACGCGGCCGTGGGCTACGCCCAGGAGTCGGGCCTGCCCTTCGAGGCCTGCATGATCCGCAACCACTACGTGGGGCGGACCTTCATCCAGCCGACCCAGGGCATGCGCGATTTTTCCGTTCGCGTGAAGCTCAACCCGGTCAAGTCCATGATCAAGGGCAAGCGCGTGGTCATCGTCGAGGATTCCATCGTGCGCGGCACGACCATCCGCACCCGCGTCAAGCAGCTGCGGGAACTGGGCGCCAAGGAGATCCACATGCGCGTCAGCTGCCCGCCCATCCGCTACCCCTGCTACTACGGCATCGACTTTTCCTCCAAGGGCGAACTCATCGCGGCCAACCATTCCGTGGCCGACATCGGCCGCTACCTCGGCCTGGACAGCCTGCACTACATCACCATCGGCGGGCTTTTGAAGGCCGTGCGCGGGCCGGAGAACTTCTGTCTGGCCTGCTTCAACGGGGCCTATCCCGTGCTGCCCGACGAAGGGGTGGGCAAGCTGTCTCTGGAGTGCTGCTAGATGAGGGTGTCCGATTCGCAGAAAGACTGGCTGGCCAAGGCCCGCGAGGTGCTCGACATCGAGGCCCGGGGGCTTGCCGCCGTTCGTGACCGCCTGGACGGCTCTTTTGTGCGCGCCCTTGAGATCATGGCCGGATGCTCGGGCCGGGTGGTGATCACGGGCCTTGGCAAGTCCGGCCTGGTCGGACGCAAGATCGCGGCGACGCTGAGCAGTACGGGCACTCCGTCCTTTTTTCTGCATCCGGTGGAAGGGGCGCACGGAGATCTGGGCATGATCCGCCGCGAAGACGTCATCGTGGCCATTTCCAATTCCGGCGAGACCGACGAACTCAACAACATCCTGCCCAGCCTGAAAAGCCTGGCCGGGCATGTGATCTCCCTTACCGGCGGAGCGCACTCGACCATGGCCCGGATGTCCGACGTGGTCATCGACACGTCCGTACCCTGCGAAGCCTGTCCGCACGGGCTTGCCCCCACGGCCAGCACCACGGCCACCCTGGCCGTGGGAGACGCCCTGGCGGTCTGCCTCATCGATTGGAAATCTTTTGCCCTGGATGATTTCCGCCGGTTTCACCCCGGAGGCGCCCTGGGCCAGCGTCTGACCAAGAAGGTCGAAGAGCTGATGCGCTTCTCCCAGCTGCCCGTGGTGCCCAGCGGGGCCTCCCTGGAGCAGGCCCTGGAGGTGCTCAACGCCGGAGGCCTGGGTTGCGTGTGCGTGCTGGACGGAGAGGGGCGGCTGCTGGGCCTTTTGACCGACGGCGATGTGCGCCGCCTCGTCTGCGCGGGTCGGCTGGCCCTGGACGCCGTGGTCGACTCCGTCATGACCGCATCCCCTCTGCACGCCACTCCCGGGCAAAAAGCGGCCGAAGTCCTCGACATCATGGAGTCCAAGGCCATCACCGTGCTGCCAGTGGTGGCCTCCGACCGGACCTTGGCAGGCATGGTGCATATGCACGACGTGCTGGGTCAGGGGCGGGTCAAATTTTCCCATTCCTGAAAGTCCGACGCCGTATTGCAACACTTTTTCCCCCACAACTATGAACACTCCCCACCTTCTCCATCCAGATGTCTGCGGCCGTTGCGCCGCCAGAGGCCGTACCTGCTGCACGGTTTCAAGCGGAGACGAGGAATTCTGCTTTCCCGTCTCCATCCCTGAGATGCATGCCATCCGCAACGCCGGTCAGGGCGGCGAGGATTGCTTCGTGCTCGTCCCCAACAGTCCCGGCTTTGTCGAGCAGCTCGGCTTCCTGATGCCGGACCGGGACATAGAGGCGGCTTTTCCGGAACATGGCTCGCACTGGCGTCTGGCCACCACCGCGCAGGGCGCGTGCATCTTTCTGGGCCCGGTCGGATGCGTGCTGGACCGGCAGGTGCGCCCCACGTATTGTCGGCTTTTTCCGCTCTGGCAGTATCGCGGCCAGCTGACCTGGTTCGCAGCCGCGGAATGCCTGGCCAACGAGGAATGCCCGTCCCTGACCGCCATGCTCGCGGCCATGGGGACAAGCGGCAAAGAGGTCAGAACCCTGTTCAGGGAGATGTGCGAGAAGCTGGGGCTTCAGACTGACGACAAGGTGAATTCATGAAAGTCTTGAAAATATTGTTGGCGATTGTGGTGCTCGGCGTGTTTTTGGCCGCCGGGGCGGGCATCGGCCTGTATTACTGGGCCCAGGAGGACCTGCCCGGGTTCACCAAGCTCAGCGACTATTCCCCGGCCTTGGCCACCACCGTCCGCGCCCGGGACGGCAGGATACTGGGATATTTCTATCGCGAGAAACGATTTCTCATCCCCCTGTCGATGATGAGCCCGGTCACTGTCCAGGCGTTCCTGGCCGCCGAGGATTCCGGATTCTACCAGCACGAGGGCGTGGATCTGCCGGGCATATTCCGGGCCGCGGTCAAGAATTTCGTCGCCGGGAGCATTGTCCAGGGCGGAAGCACCATCACCCAGCAGGTCATCAAGTCCATGCTGCTGACTCCCGAGCGCAGCTACGAGCGCAAGCTCAAGGAGGTCATCCTGGCCTACAGGCTGGAGAAATACCTGACCAAGGACGAGATCCTGACCATCTATCTCAACCAGATCTATCTCGGAGCCAAAGCCTACGGCGTGGAAGCGGCGGCCAGGGAATACTTCGGCGTGAACGCCTCGCAGCTGACCACCGCCCAGGCGGCGCTGCTGGCCGGGCTGCCCAAGGCCCCCTCACGCTATTCCCCGTACGGCAATCCGGAACGGGCCAGGGAACGCCAGCTCTATGTCCTTTCCCGGCTGCGCGATCTGGGCTGGATCGACGCGGCCGAATACGAAGCCGCCGTGGACGAGCCGCTGCATTACGGCGCGCAGGAGGATCCGTCCTGGAAGATCGGTCCCTACTATCTTGAAGAGGTGCGCAGGCAACTGGTCGAGAAGTATGGCGAGGACATGGTCTATGCAGGGGGCCTGCAGGTACGCACGGCCATGGACATGGACCATCAGGTCGTCGCGGACCAGGCCCTGCGCGCGGGTCTGGTCGAGACCTCCAAGCGCCATGGCTGGCAGGGCCCGGTCATGACCGTGGAACCTGCCGGACACGAGGAGTTTTTGCGCGGGCAGCGCATCGCGGAACTGGAAGTCGGGGAGTGGGTGCAGGTCCTGGTCACGGATGTCGACAAGGCCGCGGCCAAGGTGCGCTTCGGAGCGCGTTCGGGCGTGCTGCCCGTGGCGTCCATGGCCTGGGCCCGCAAGCCCAATCCGAAGCTCGCTCCGGAAGAGGCCGGCAAGGTGGCCGATGCGCGCAAGGTGCTCAAGGTCGGGGACGTCGTCTGGGCCTCGGTGGTCGAAACGGCCGGGGACAAGCCCTGGAAGCTCGCCCTGGAGCAGGAGCCCAAGGTCGAAGGGGCGCTGGTTTCCATGGACCCCCGCAGCGGAGAGGTCCTGGCCCTGTGCGGCGGGTACGACTTTTTCCGCAGCCAGTTCAATCGGGCCACCCAGGCCCTGCGCCAGCCCGGTTCGGCCTTCAAGCCCATCGTCTATTCGACGGCTCTGGATAACGGGTTCACGGCGGCCAGCATCGTCCTGGACGCGCCCATCGTCTACCAGGACGGCAGCGGAGAGCTGTGGAAGCCGGAAAATTTCGAGGGCATTTTCTACGGTCCGACGCTATTGCGCACGGCGCTGGTCAAATCGCGCAACCTGGTCACCATCCGCGTGGCCCAGCAGGTAGGTATCGACAAGATCATCGAACGCGGCAAGGCCCTGGGGCTGACCGGCATCATGGAGCCCAATCTTTCCCTGGCCCTGGGGTCGGGGCAGTTCTCGCCCCTGAACATGTGCCAGGCCTATTCGGCTTTTCCTCGCGGCGGAACCAGCATCAAGCCCCGGCTGATCGAAAATGTCGTCTCGCCCTGGGGCGAGCAGCTCTTTTCGGCAGAGGCGGAGCTGTCCGAGGCCATGTCGCCGGAGACGGCCTATATCATCTCGCACCTCTTGCAGCAGGTCGTCCAGCAGGGCACCGGCGCACGGGCCAAGGTCCTGGGGCGTCCGGTGGCCGGCAAGACCGGCACCACCAACGACGAACAGGACGCCTGGTTCATGGGCTTTTCGCCGTACCTGCTGACCGGGGTGTGGGTGGGCTACGATCAGATCAAACCCATGGGCAAGTACGAGACCGGAGCGCGGGCCGCCCTGCCCATCTGGGTCGATTACAGGGCCAAGGTCGAGCCGAGCTATCCCGTGGAGGATTTTTCGGTTCCCCCGGGGATCGTCATGGCCCGGGTGGACGCGCGCACCGGCCGCCTGGCCGGCCCGGCGACGGCGGAGGCCTTCATGCTGCCCTTCCAGAACGGCACGGAACCATTGCCGTCCCTGGGCCTGGATGAACTCGACGCCGATCCCGGATCGTCCAATGCCGGAGGAGAAAGCCTGCTCAAGCAGATTTTCTAGGGCGACGGTTTTGCCTTGAGTTTTCCGGGCCTGGCCGGCCAGACCCGGAAGGCTCCCTGCAAGGCAGGCGCGGCGGACACGCGCGGCCATGCCATTTTCGCGCAGCACGGAACACCATGAACATATTTCAAGAAGCAAAGGGAATCCTGTGGCGGTCGGGGCGCATCAGCCTCGAACTCTACAAGATCATGATTCCCATCATCATCGCGGTCAAAATTCTCCAGGATCTGGGTCTCATCGCCTGGCTCGCCCTGCCTCTGGCCCCGGTCATGCAGCTGGTGGGCCTGCCCGGAGAGATGGGCCTGGTCTGGGCCACGGCCCTGGTCAACAACATCTACGGCAGCATGATCGTTTTCGTGTCCCTGGCCGGACAACATGATTTGAGCGTGGCTCAGGTCACGGTGCTCGGGGTCATGATCCTGATCGCCCACGGTTTGCCCGTGGAGTTGCAGATCGTGCGCAAGTCCGGTCCGAAAATGGGTTTTCAGGCGTTCTTGCGTATCGGCGGAGCCCTGCTTCTGGGATGGATGCTTTCCCGGATCTACGCCTGGGGCGGATGGCTGCAGGACCCCAACATCGTGCTCTGGCAACCCGAGCCCCAAAGCGACGACCTGCTGGCCTGGGGTCTGGGGCAACTCTCGAATCTGGCCATGATCTATGTCATCATCACGGCCCTGAGCGCGATCATGCGCGTGTTCACGCTCATCGGCCTGACGGGCCTGTGCGTGCGCCTGCTGGCTCCGGTCCTGCGCGTGCTGGGCATCGGCTCCGAAGCGGGAACGCTGACCATCGTCGGCATGGTCATGGGGCTGGCCTACGGCGGAGGCATGATCATGCACGAGGCGCATTCGGGCAAGGTCGGCCCCAAGGATATTTTTTCTTCGCTCAGCCTCATGGGTCTTTCCCATTCCGTTTTCGAGGACACGCTGCTCATGATCGTCATCGGAGGCCACATCTCCGGGTTGCTCTGGGCGCGGATCATCTTCACGCTGGTGGTCGTCGCCCTGCTGGTGCGCCTGGTCGCCTGGCTTGGCGACGAATTTTTCTACCGCCGCCTTTTCAAGCCGGTGGAGGTCTACTCCCAGCCTGAACCTTGCTGTCCCGGCGCACCCGTGCCGGACAAGAAGTAGTTTTTCACATCCAAGGTGCATCAATCATGTCTCACGCCGCTCGTCTTCAATCCCTGAAAAATCTCATGCGGGCCCAGGACATCCCCGTCCTGCTCGTGACCCAACCGGCCAACCGCTACTACCTGTCCGGGTTCGAACTCCATGACGGGCAGTGCAACGAGAGCTCGGGCTGTCTGCTGGTTCGCGCCGAGGGCGACGACTGGCTGCTGACCGACGCCCGGTTCACGGAGCAGGCCGGACGCCATTGGCCGGTCGAGCAGGTTCATGTCTATGGCGCGCCGCGCGTGGAGAAGATCGCCGCGTTCGTCAAAAGTCTGGGCATCGGCGAGCTTTGGGTTGAGACCCAGGCCATGTGCGCGGACATGTATTTGGAATTGAGCGGCCTGCTGACCCTGCGCCGCGCGCCGCGCCTGGTGGAGGAACTGCGCACGGTCAAGGATGGGGCCGAACTGGAAAAGCTTCGGGCCTCCTGTGCGCTGAACCACCGGGTGTACGAGGCCCTGCGCTCACGGCTGGTGCCTGGAGTGACGGAGCGGGAGGTGGCCTGGATGCTGGAGCGGGAGTTCCGGGACGGCGGAGCCGAAGGTCTGAGCTTCGCGCCCATCGTCGGCTTTGGCCCCAACGGAGCCCTGCCGCACGCCACGCCCTCGGATGTGCGGCTGGCCGCGCAGACGCCGGTGCTGATCGACATGGGCGGTCGGCTGGACGGATACTGCTCCGACCAGACCCGGACATGGTGGATCGGGGACAGGCCGACGGATGATTTCCGACGTACCCTGGAGTTGGTGCAAGAGGCCCAGGCCCAGGCCATCGCCAGGGTTGCTCCCGGCGTGAGCACGGATGAGCTGCACGCCACGGCCCGGGATTTTTTCGCACGCCATGGCGTGGCCGAGCATTTCACTCACTCTCTGGGCCACGGTATCGGCCTTGAGACCCACGAAGCGCCGGGAGTCGGGCCCATCCGTCCGACAGTTCTGAGACCCGGCATGGTCATCACCGTGGAGCCGGGTCTGTACTACCCCGAGTGGGGCGGAGTGCGATGGGAACACATGGTCGTGGTGACGAAGGACGGCCATGAGGTGCTCTGATCCGTCGGGCCATGCGTCGCGCCCGTCCAGGCCGCGCGGATCCGGCAAGGAGCGCCGCCCCGCGCCGCCCTGCCTGGCGAGCCGGGTTCTTTACGCCGAAGTGCCTCGCAACCAGATCGCCCTCTATCGTTTTTTGCTCGAAGGCTACGACAATCTGGCGGTCATGAGCGTGATCGACCGCTACCGGGCCGTGATCAAGCTGCGCTTCACGCCCGACGCGGAGCGCACCCTGCGCGGGGTTCTTCTGGCGCAGGGCGCGAAACTCGTCGAGCCGCCGGGACGTTCAGTCGGATAGGTCGAAGAATTCCCGAGCGTTGTTCCCGCAGCGCAACCACAACTCATGCAGGTTCTCGCCACGCAGCAGGGCGATTTCGCGGGCCGTGAAGCCCAGCAGGGCCGGTTCGTTGGTCTTGCCCCGGTAGGGCTCTGGGGAAAGGTAGGGACAGTCCGTTTCCAGCAGCAGGCGGTCCGCCGGAATGGTTTTGACCGCCTGGCGCAATGCCTCCGATCTGGCGTAGGTCACCGTGCCGGGCACGGAGATGTGCCAGCCGCGCTGCGTGATCAGCCTTGCCCAGTCGGGCCCCAGGCCGAAGCAGTGCCACAGCAGGGGGCGACCGTCGAAGCCGGCCTGATCGAGCATGGCCAGGCAGTCGTCCTCGGCGTCGCGGCAGTGGATGACCACGCGCTGGTCCAGTTCGCGGGCCAGGGCGAGTTGCCTGCGGAACCAACGCTGCTGGTCCTCCTTGGGGGAGAAATCGTAATAGTAGTCCAGCCCGATCTCGCCCACGGCGCGCAGGCGCGAGTCCTCCTGGAAGGCCGCCCGCATGTCCGCAAGATCCGTTTCCGTCATCGTGGCGGCATCGTGCGGATGAACGCCGAGCAGGAAAAAGACGTCCTTGTGCCGCTCAAAGAGGGCGCGGCCCGCGCGGTAGGCTGCGGGGCCCAGGAAGACGTTGCCCACGGTGCGCACGCCGCAGGTCCTGGCCCGGGCCAGGACCGCGTCCACGTCAAAGTCCCGGCCGTCGAGATGGGCGTGGCTGTCCGCCCCGACCGGGGGCAGTCCCAGGGTTTCAGGCAGCGGGCGCTCCTTTTTCTTGCTCATCTATTTCTCTCTTGCGCCCTGGTCCCATTTGTCCACGGGAACGGCTTCGTCGATGAGCATGACCGGTATTTCCTCGCGCACGGGATAGACCAGGCCGCACGCGGCGCATTTGAGGCCTTCTTCCCGGGGGAGCAGCTCCAGGTCGCCCTTGCATTTGGGGCAGGCCAGAATTTGCAGAAGTTCCTTGTTCAGGGCCATGATTCCTCCACTGGATAACGGTTGGATGTTGAAGAGGGGCTTATCCTGATCGAAAACGCGTTACAAGCGGTCAGATCCCACCCGGTCCTTGAGTTTTCAAACCAATGCGATACAACCGCATCCATGATGCATGGCACGAAAATTCCGCCCACGGGGCCGGTGCTGCTCTTTGACGTGGGCAACACCAATGTGAAGCTTTGTCTGGCTGATGAAAACGGCTTGGGGCGGACATACAGCCTGCCGTCCACCAACCGGGAGACCTCCGATTCCCTGGGCCTGGCCATCGCAGGTATCTGCGCCCGCGAAGGCATGGCCGAAAGCCGGGTCCGGGCCTGGGTGCTGTCCTCGGTGGTGCCGCCATTGAACAGTCTGCTGGGAACGGCCTGCGCCCAGTATTTTTCCTGTCCGGCCCTGTTTGTGCCCGGCGACATCTGTCTGCCCCTTGAAAATCGCTACGCCCGGCCTCAGGAGGTGGGCGCGGACCGATTGCTGGGAGCGTTCGCGGCGCGGAACATGTTCGCGGACCACACGCTCATCGTCGTCGATTTCGGCACGGCCACCACGTTCGATTGCGTGCAGGGCAACGCCTATCTGGGCGGGCTCATCTGTCCCGGCGTGCTCAGTTCGGTCACGGCGCTAGGCACTCAGACCGCCAAGCTGCCGCAGATCAGCCTGGAGCTGGACAGCGGGGACCTGGACATCGGCACCAGCACCCGGCAGAGTCTCAACCACGGGGTGCTGTTCGGGTTCGCGGCCATGCTCGAAGGCCTGACCGCGCGACTCAAGAAACGACTGAACGCCCCGGACGCCCGCGTCGTCGCCACGGGCGGTTTCGCCCGGCAAGTGGCCGCCATCACCACCTGCATCGACAATCTGGCCCCGGACCTGCTCATGCAGGGCCTGGCGGCCGCATATTTCCAGAAACATTCACCAGACAAGATCAGGGAGCAATCATGAGCACCATCACAGGTATTTGGGCCAGGGAAATTCTGGA
>Ga0265295_1002312_pt1 | contig 30702 bp, 26 predicted proteins | sample Munlansysbiofilm_FD_192503 | JGI IMG/M metagenome (GOLD analysis project Ga0265295, IMG submission 192503) | Leachate microbial communities from a municipal landfill in Southern Ontario, Canada - Methane capture system biofilm | ecosystem: Engineered > Solid waste > Landfill > Unclassified ... | reverse complement strand
TATCTCGTATCCATCCGGAAACTCCGGATGGATACAGCGTAGTTTTCATATGGGAAACGAGCAATTTTTCGTTGTGGCAAGGAAATCAAGGGGTTGCGCGGAGGCGTACATCGGTACGCCGCACAAGCAAGCCTGCGGATTGACGCCGCCACGGCGGAAAAGGGCCGCTTCCGGATGAAAGCTATCTCACGATTTTGGTTTGCCGAGGAAGGGCGATCCTTCCAGTTTTTCCATCAACAACCCGACGGGTGACGCCTATGAAACGCTGGTCGATCAAGGACTCCGCAAAAATCTACAACCTGCCAAACTGGGGGGATGATTTTTTTTCCATTAACAAAAAGGGGAACATGTGCGTCCACCCTTCGCCGAATTCCAAGTATTCCATCGACTTGCGGGCTCTGGTCGACGATCTGATCAAGCGCAACATCAAACCGCCGATCCTGCTGCGCTTCATGGACGTGCTGCAGGGGCGTATTGCCGCCATCAACCGCGCGTTCAAAAACGCCATCGCCGAATATGAATATCCCGCCGCCTACCAGACCTTTTTCCCCATCAAGGTCAACCAGCAGCGCCAGGTAGTGGAGGCCATCGCCCAGTTCGGCAAGAAACACAACATGGGACTGGAAGTCGGTTCCAAACCGGAACTGGTGGCGGCCATCTCTTTCGCCACCGGGGAAAACATTCCGCTGATCTGCAACGGCTACAAGGACAACGACTTTATCGAAATGGTGCTGTACGCCACCCGCATCGGATACGACGTCACCATCGTGGTCGAGAAGCTGTTCGAACTGGAGCGCATCATCGCCCTGTCCAAGCAGTCGGGCATCGTCCCCAAGCTCGGCATCCGCGTGAAACTCTCCTCCAAGGGAATCGGCAAATGGTCGACCTCGGGCGGCGATGAGGCCAAATTCGGTCTGAAAATCTCGGAACTGCTGGCCGCGGTCGATATTCTCAAGCAGCACGGCATGCTCGATACGGTGAAGCTGCTGCATTTCCACATCGGCAGCCAGATCACCAAAATCGACAAGATCAAGAACGCCCTCATCGAGGGGACCCGCATCTACGTCGAAATGCGCAAGATGGGTGTCGGTCTCGAATACCTCGATATCGGCGGCGGCATGGGGGTCGATTACGACGGTTCCAAGTCGAGCGATTTTTCCAGCGCCAACTATACCATCGACGAATACGCCAACGATGTCGTCTACCAGGTGAAAAATATCTGCGACGAAGCGGGCGTGAAGTGCCCGAACATCATCTCCGAATCGGGGCGGGCCACTGTCGCTCACTATTCGGTGCTGGTAACCAATATTCTCAACACCAACACCCAGAACGCGCTGCCCGACTTCGAGGAAGCGCTGGCCAAGACGGAAAACCTGTCGCCGACGGTCAAAAAGCTGGTGGATATCTACCAGAGCCTCGACCGCCATTCGCTGCGGGTCGATTACCACGACACCATCCAGTTGATCCAGGAAGCCGGCAGCCTGTTCAATCTCGGCTACCTGAACCTGCACGACCGGGCGCTGGCCGAGTGGCTTTGCAGCAAGATTTTCATCAAAATCAGCGGCATCGTGGATCGCCTCAAAAACGTACCGGACGAATTCCAGGAATTCCAGCTGAGCCTGCGTCAGACCTATTTCGCCAATTTTTCGCTGTTCCAGTCCCTTCCGGATTCCTGGGCCATTGACCAGCTGTTCCCGATTGTGCCGATCCAGCGTCTCAGCCAAAAGCCCGAGGTCATGGCCTCCATCGCCGACATCACCTGCGATTCCGACGGCGAGATCACCAGTTTCGTCGGTGAAAACGGCCGCGCCGAGTTTCTGCCGATTCACAAAATCGAGGCCGGCGAGGATTACTATATCGGCTTTTTCCTGATCGGCGCCTACCAGGAGATCCTCGGCGACCTGCACAACCTGTTCGGTGACACCAATGCGGTCCATGTCACCTTCAACCGCAAGACCAACTACAAGATCGACACGGTGATCAGCGGCGACGCCACCTGGGAAAGCCTCAAATACGTTCAGTACAAAGGCCCCGAGATCCTCAAACACGTGCGCGACACCCTGGAAAAAGGCGTCGCCTCGCGCAAGATATCCTTTGAGGAAACCAGCCATTTCCTCGAACTGCTCGACAAGGCGCTGGTATCCTACACCTATCTGGGCAGCATCTGACCGTAACACGCCGCCCGCCTGGATCGCGAAAAAACCCCGCCCGTGCATCAATGGGCGGGGGTTTTTGTCCGGTTTGCGGCCGATTGCCGACCAAGAATCTGCAACTGCCTGCAAACACGGTTTTTTTTGGGGATGTCCGAGCTGCCGATTCTGCACAAGCTTTAACCACCGCCCTTAAAAAGTCGGCAATCTTTCTCCCCGGAACAGTTGAAAAGAGCCGTATTCCGGCACGGCATTCTTGGCACGCCCCCTGCAAAAAGGAAAAGCAAAGCAGACGGCACAACGACGTGTTTTCGGCTTTGCGGCAACGACGCCCCATTCTGGAAGAAGACCTCTTCCGATTGGGGCTTTTTGTTTTTCAGGCTTTTGCGCGGGACGGTCATTCCTTCGTCCGGAGTTGACGCCGGCAGCATTACCCGCCCCGCACCTGCCACAACCCGACCCCAATGGAGGTTTCATCATGACAAAGAAAATCAGACAGCTCGCAATCTACGGCAAGGGCGGCATCGGCAAATCAACCACTACCCAGAATACCGTCGCCGGCCTCGCTTCCCTCGGTAAAAAGGTCATGATTGTCGGCTGCGACCCCAAAGCCGATTCCACCCGCCTGATGCTGCATGCCAAGGCCCAGGAAACGGTCATGGACAAGGTCCGTGAGCTGGGCACCGTCGAGGACCTGGAACTGGACGATGTACTGAGAGCCGGTTACGCAGGCGTTAAGTGCGTCGAATCCGGCGGCCCGGAACCGGGTGTCGGTTGCGCCGGCCGCGGTGTCATCACCGCCATCAACTTCCTGGAAGAGGAAGGGGCCTATACCGAAGACCTCGATTACGTATTTTACGACGTCCTCGGCGACGTTGTCTGCGGCGGCTTCGCCATGCCGATCCGCGAGAACAAGGCCCAGGAAATCTACATCGTGGTCTCCGGCGAAATGATGGCCATGTACGCCGCCAACAACATCTGCAAGGGCATTGTCAAGTATGCCGCCTCCGGCAGCGTACGTCTCGGCGGCCTGATCTGCAACTCCCGCAATACCGACAAGGAAGCCGATCTGATCGAAGCCCTGGCTGCCAGGCTCGGCACCCAGATGATTCACTTCGTGCCCCGCGACAACCAGGTACAACGCGCCGAACTGCGCCGCATGACGGTCATCGAGTATTCCCCCGAGCATCCGCAGGCCAACGAATACCGGGAACTGGCCCGCAAGATCGACGAAAACAAAATGCTGGTGGTGCCGACGCCCCTGACCATGGATGAATTGGAAGGACTGCTGATGGAATTCGGCATTATCGAGGAAGAAGACGAAGCCATTATCGGCAAAGCCGAATCGGCCTGACAAACAATAACGGACGGGAAAGGCGGTCCCCGACCGGACCGCCGCCGCCTTTTTCAGACATCAGCACAGGAGTTAATCATGGACAAGGACCATACAGCCGTCAAGGTGCCCCTCGATGGCATCCAAAAGCAGACAACGGAAGAGCTGATCGACCGGACCCTCGAACTCTATCCGGAAAAAGCCCGCAACAAGCGCGCCCCCCACATGGCGGCCAACGATCCCGGCGTCCAAGGCTGCAGCGTCAAATCCAACCGCAAGACCGTGCCCGGCGTAATGAGCGCCCGCGGTTGCGCCTACGCTGGCGCCAAAGGCGTGGTATGGGGACCGATCCGGGATATGACCCATGTTTCCCACGGTCCGGTCGGCTGCGGCTACTACAGCTGGGGCACCCGCCGCAATCTGGTGGACGGTCACCAGGGTGTGGACGTGTTCAGCGCCATGCAGTTCACCTCCGATTTTCAGGAAAAGGACGTTGTCTACGGCGGCGACAAAAAACTCGCGGTCATCTGCAGGGAAATCAGGGAACTGTTCCCCCTGGCCAAAGGTATTTCGGTTCTATCCGAATGCCCCGGCGGCCTGATCGGTGACGACATCAACGCGGTCGCCAAAAAATCCTGCCAGGAACTGAATCTGCCAGTGATTCCATGCAATTGCGAAGGTTTTCGTGGCGTCAGCCAGTCGCTGGGGCACCATATTTCCAATGACAGCATCCGCGACTTCGTCATCGGCACCCGCGAATTCGATGATGAGCCGGGACCTTACGATATCGCCCTGATCGGGGACTACAATATCGGCGGTGACGCCTGGGCCTCCAGAAAGATCCTGGAAGAACTCGGCCTGCGGGTACGGGCCATCTGGACCGGTGACGGGCAGATCGAACATATCGCCGCCACCCATCAGGTGAAACTGAACCTCATCCACTGCTACCGCTCCATGAACTACATGGCCAAGGTCATGGAAGAACGCTACGGCATCCCCTGGATGGAATTCAACTTCTTCGGTCCGACCAAGATCGCCGCCAGCCTGCGCGCCATTGCCGCCCGTTTCGACCGGACGATCCAGGACAACGCTGAAAAGATCATCGAAAAATACACGCCGATGATGCAGGCGATCGTCGACGAGTACCGCCCGCGCCTCGAAGGCAAACGCGCCCTGCTGTTCGTCGGCGGTCTGCGGCCCCGTCACACCATCGGAGCCTATGAAGACCTCGGGCTGGAAATCGTCGGCACCGGCTATGAATTCGCCCACAACGACGACTATGAGCGCACCTACGAAGAGATGGCCCGAGGCACCCTGATTTTCGACGACGCCTCGGAAATCGAGCTGGAAAAATGGGCTAGGGAGTACAAGGTCGATCTGGTGGGCAGCGGCATCAAGGAAAAGTACGTGTTCCAGAAAGCCGGCATCCCCTTCCGGCAGATGCACAGCTGGGATTATTCCGGCCCGTACCACGGCTATGAAGGTTTCCCGATCTTCGCCCGGGACATCGACATGGCCATCAACAGCCCGACCTGGGGCCTGGTCAAGGCGCCGTTTTAAGAACCGCTCGAAGCAAACGGGATGGCACCTCACGCAGCTCTCGCTACCTCGTTTTCATCCGAAAACTTCGGATGAAAACTACCTCGTATCCATCTGGAAACTCCGGATGGATACGAGGTAGTTTTCATATGGGAAACGAGCAATTTTTCGTTGTGGCAAGGAAATCAAGGGGTTGCGCGGAGGCGTACATCGGTACGCCGCACAAGCAAGCCTGCGGATTGACGCCGCCACGGCGGAAAAGGGCCGTTTCCGGATGAAAACTACCTCGCTGCTCACTTCAACACAGGACAGGAGTATTCACCATGAGCGAAACTTGCGCCGTTAAAAAAGTAACCGAAAACACACCGGAAGAGGTGCCTCGGGTTGAAGAATGGATCAATTCGGAAGACTACCGGGAAAAAAACTTCGCCCGCGAAGCCGTCGTCATCAATCCGGTCCATGCCTGCCAGCCCCTCGGCGCCCAACTGGTCGCCCACGGTTTTGAAGGCACCCTGCCTTACGTGCACGGTTCCCAGGGGTGCGCGTCCTACTACCGCAGTGCCCTGACCCGCCACTTCCGCGAGCCGGCGGCCGCGGTATCGAGCGCCATGACCGAGGACGGCGCGGTGTTCGGCGGTCAGAACAACCTGCACGAAGGCCTGGAAAACGCCCTGAAACTGTATGCGCCGAAGATGATTGCCATTTTCACCTCCTGCATGCCGGAAATCATCGGCGACGACCTGAACGCCTTTATCACCAATGCGCGCAACGCCGGGATCGTCGCCAGGGATTACCCTCTGCCCTACGCCAACACGCCGAGCTTCAACGGCACCCACATCCACGGCTACGACGCGATGCTCAAATCGGTCCTGTCGTGTCTGTCCGCCGACAAAAAGGTGGAAGGCAAGGACAATGGGAAACTCAATCTGATCCCCGGGTTCGACTGCAACACCGGCAATTATCGGGAATACAAGCGTATCTGTCAGGAAATGGGCATCGAGGTTACCGTGCTGGCCGACATCAGCGAATCCTTCGACTCGCCCCTGGACGGCACCTACCGCCCCTACCCCGGCGGCACGCCCCTGGACGAGGCCGCCGATGCGCTGAACGCCCACGCCACCCTTTCACTGCAGAAGCATGCCACCACGGAAACCATCAAGTGGTTCAAGGAGCAGACCGATGCCCCGGTGGAAGTAATGCCATCGCCCATCGGCATCGCCAATACCGACGCCTTTCTGATGAACCTCGCCGAACGGTTCGGCAAGCCCGTAGCGCCGACCCTCAAGGCCGAACGGGGCCGTGCGGTGGATGCCATGACCGACGCCCACCAGTATCTGCACAACAAAAAATTCGCCCTCTGGGGCGATCCGGATTTTTTGGCGGGCATGATCGCCTTTCTGCTCGAAATGGGGGCACGGCCCTACCACGTCGTCTGCAGTCGTGGCAGCAAGAAGGTCGGCAAATACCTGCAGGCACTGCTCGACAAATCCCCTTACGGCCAAGGTTGCAAGCTCTGGATGAACAAGGATCTGTGGCACCTGCGCAGTCTGGTGATGACCGATCCCGTCGATGCCCTGATCGGCTGCACGCACGGCAAATTCATTACCCGCGATGCCGGCATTCCCCTGATCCGCGTCGGCTTTCCGATTCTGGACCGGGTTAACCTGCACCGTGTGCCGTATATCGGCTACCAGGGTGCCATCAACCTGCTGACCGCTATCGCCAACAGCTTTCTGGACGAGGTCGACCGCAACTGCGAAGACAAGCATTTTGAAATGATGCGCTAACAGGGTTTTCTTCACCAATCCGCCAAACAGAATCCTGCCGGCGGCTGCTGCGTCGCTATCGCCGCTGTGAAGCAGAGAGGGATCGTCATGAAAATCGCGTTCGCCACGTCGGACAACCAAAGCATCGACCAGCATTTCGGCTGGTCCACACAATTTGCCATCTGGGAAGTCGGCGCCGATGTGTCACGTTTTTTGAGCATGGTCGACATTGAACCCGCTTCGGACCATGAAGACGACAAAATCGATGCCCGGCTGAAACGACTCGGCGATTGCACCATTGTCTATGTAACCGAGATTGGCGGGCCCGCCGCCGCACGCCTGGTGGCCAACAGAATCCATCCGGTCAAAAGCAGGGGGCACGAAACGATTCGGGAAGTTATCGGCCGGCTTCAGGCGGTTCTGGCCAACAACCCTCCCCCCTGGCTGCGACGGGCGATGCAGAAATAATGCTATGCAGCGATGCTCTCGCGACGTCTTTGCGCCTGATCCAGAAAAAATCCTTGGAGGAGAACCCATCATGGCTCATTACACCGGAAAAACCCGAGACGGCAGTCCCTGGACTCCGACCTTTGTGCAAACAATCGACGATGAAAAATGTCTCGGCTGCGGCCGCTGCTACAAGGCCTGTTCGCGCAATGTGCTTGGCTTCCACGAAGTCGATGAAGAGGATTCCGCCCGCATGTTCATGTACGTGGACAATCCCGGCAACTGCATCGGATGCGCCGCCTGCGGCGTGACCTGCCCCAAAAAGGCCTTTTCTTTCAAACCAATGGAGCTCTGATCGCGCAGTTGCCAAAAAAAACCGGGAGGGGCTACCAATAGCCTGATGTCCATTCCCAACCCCTGATGGACATCGAACAGTTCGCATCGGCAGGCGGCGCCAGGATGTGCCCGGCTGCATAACGGCAACGAGGCCCGGCGGCATTGTCCGCCCGGGCCTTCATCCAGCAGTTTTCGACGGTTTGCCGGCAATCCCGGCGAGCCTGAAAGGAGAAACACCATGTCCGCCAAGACCTGCTCCGAAAAAGATCGTCATGCCGCCGGTCACCCCTGCTTCGGTGCCGGACATCAGAACAACGCCCGTATCCATCTGCCCGTGGCGCCGGGATGCAATATCCGCTGCGGATTCTGCGAACGCCGCTTCGATTGCGCCAACGAAAACCGCCCCGGTGTCACCAGCCGCGTCCTCTCGCCGCAGCAGGCCCTTGACCGGGTCCGCGCTTTACTGGGCCATCCCGAAGTCGGCGCCAGGCTGAAGGTTGTAGGCATCGCCGGCCCCGGTGACCCGCTGGCGAACGAAAATACCTTCGAAACCTTCCGCCTGGTCAAAGCGGCGTATCCCCATCTGCAACTGTGTCTTTCCACCAACGGCCTGCTGCTGGCCGAACGCCTGGATGCCCTGCGCAGCCTTGGCGTCGGCAGCGTCACCGTCACCATGAACGCCATCACCCCGGCGACCGGCGCCAGAATCTACCAGAGCGTCAGACTGGACGGCATCGTGCTGCGCGGCGAGGCAGGCGCATCGACCCTGCTCGATGCCCAGATCAACGGCATCCAGGCCGCCTCCCGGGCCGGCATGCTGGTCAAGGTCAACAGTGTCTACATCCCAGGCGTCAACGATCACGAGACCCTGCCGTTGGCCCGCACCGCCAAACGCTGCGGTGCCGACATGATGAACATTCTGCCGCTTATTCCCCAGGGGATTTTCCGTGAATGTCCGGCACCAACTCCGACCCGCATGGCCCTGGTGCGCGACCAGGCCGAGCATATCCTGCCGCAGGCGCGACATTGCAGGCAATGCCGTGCCGATGCGGCAGGCATGCTGGGTGGGGATATCGACCTGTCGTATCTCGAAGAGACGCCCCGGCGCCATGCCGTGGTTTCCGAGAGCGGCGACAGCCAAACGCATAATCATCCGGGATTTTTAACCATGCCACAATAATCGGCTTGCAAAGCCTCCAACGCCCAATTTATCGGCAAGCACGGAAAACACAAAAAACTTTTATCCTGTTTTCAATAAGTTACCCATGGCATACCGATTGCAAAATCATTTGCTACCTTCCAGCAACGGTGCCGTAACAGGCACTGCGGCCCGCGGCCTGGATGTTGGAACCCCTCATCTGACCAAACGAGGCGCCATGCAAACCTGCCCCCTTCCCGACATCATTATCGACGACACAACCCTGCGCGATGGCGAACAGACGGCGGGAGTGGTTTTTTCACTGGAAGAGAAAAGAACCATCGCCCGCCTGCTGGATGACATCGGTGTGCACGAGATCGAATGCGGCATCCCGGCCATGGGGCGGCACGAACAGCATTGCGTCAGGGCGCTGCTCGGCCTTGGCCTGAAGGCCCGGCTGATCACCTGGAACCGGGCGCTGGTGGAAGATATCCGTGCCTCGCTGGCATGCGGAGCGACGGCGGTCGATATTTCCCTGCCGGTTTCGGACCTGCATATCCGTCACAAGCTGCGCAAGGACCGCAACTGGGTACGCGAACAGCTCAAACGGGCGCTTGGCTTCGCCAAGCAACACAATCTGTACGTTAGCGTCGGAGCCGAAGACGCCAGTCGTGCGGATTTGGACTATCTGGTTGAACTGATGCAGCTGGCCCGCGGCATGGGCGCGGATCGTTTCCGTTTCTGCGACACCCTTGGTTTGCTCGACCCCTTCGGCACTTTCGAAAAAATCCGTTACCTGCGCCAGCGCGTGGAGATCGACATTGAAGTGCATACGCACAACGATCTCGGCATGGCCACCGCCAATGCCATCGCCGGGGCCCGGGCTGGCGCCCGATTTATCAACACGACCGTCAACGGCCTCGGAGAACGGGCCGGCAACGCCGCCCTGGAAGAAGTGGTGATGGGGCTCAAGCATGCCTGCGGCCTGCCGTGCACCATCGATACCAGCCGCTTCGTGGAGATATCCCGCTACGTCGCTGCGGCCAGCCGGCATCCGCTGCCGGCCTGGAAACCGATCGTAGGGGAAAACGCCTTCGCCCACGAATCGGGTCTGCACGTGGACGGCGTGCTGAAGGATCCAGGCACTTACGAACCCTTTGAGCCGGGCGAGGTCGGTTCGAGCCGCCGCTTGATTCTGGGCAAACACACCGGCCGGCACGGGCTGGCGGCGCACATGCGGGGGCTGGGACTCGACCCGTCCGCGGTCTGCCTTGCAACGCTTCTGCTTCGGGTGCGCGCCGTATCCCAACGGTGCAAACGCCCCGTGGAAGACCCGGAACTTGAAGCTCTGTATTGCGCTCTGGCCGGGCAGACCGGCGGGAAGTGAAGCCTGTCAGGACTTGTTATGTGATACGGCGGAGGGCAGCAGTTCAAACCACTATCGGCAAGGAGCAAACCATGAATGCGTTGAGTGTCGCGAAAAAACTGGAAAAAGATGCGTCCGAGCTTTACGGCCGACTCGCCCGCAAAACCGGGGCTGCCAGCCTGCGAGCGCTGATCGCCGACCTGGCTGCGGACCATGAGATGCGCTACCGCACCCTCGAAACCCAGACCGGCAACGGCGCCTGCGACGGTGATATATCCCAAAGCCTGAGCCGTCTCGCAAAACACCTGACAGGTCGGCTTCTGGCCCTGCAATGCGATGAAAACCGACGCGATGCCGAAACCTCCATCCGAGCCATTATGGAACTGGAATCGATGAACACCGAGTTCTATCGCGAGTTGTGCAATACGGCCCCGGGCAGCGCCATGCAGGATCTGCTGCGGCAGTTATTCAACCATGAACAGCATGATTGCTTCATGATCGAGGCGTTTTACGAGTTCATCAACGCCCCCAACGAATATCTGGCGGATGCCGAATTCAGCAACTTCGATGAATTTCACCAGTTCGGCCGCCAGATCGACTGATCATTCAACAATCTCCGGCACGTTTCGCGGCGGAGAGGGAGCGCACAGGTGGCCGATACGCAGCAGCAGGACGAGCTGGCTCTGATCCGTCCGGAAATACGTGATTGGGGCGCCTTTTTTTTCTGGGCGCAGGCCGAATACTGGCAGGTTCTGCCAGCGGAGGCGGCGCTGTTTCGAGGCCCCCTGGCCGACTGGGCATTCGCGCTGAGATCCCGGGATCAGACCTGCGGCTTCGCCACCGCCGTGCCCTATGCGGATTTTGCCTGGATCGGCAACCTGATCATTGCCCCGGAAAAACGTGGCATGGGCCTTGGCCGCCACCTGTTTGACCAGGTATGCGACAAACTCCGTCGCAGCGGCATCCAGAGCCTGTGGCTGACGGCATCGGAGCAGGGACGCCCCCTGTACGCATCGCGGGGATTTCGGCCATGTGACCGCATCGAGCGCTGGCAGATGTTCATACCGCCCCTCCAACACTGCAGCGCCCCTGTGCTGCCAACGGATCTGGAGCACCTGTACAGGATGGACCGCCGCGTCTGGGGTACGGACCGCCGCCTGATCCTTCAGTATCTGGCCACCGGCGGCCGCATCATCCGTACCGGGAACAGCATCGCCCTGCTCCAGAACTACGGATCGCTCAAAGTACTCGGGCCCTGGCTGTCCAGGGAACATTCGCCCCGCGAGCATGCCGCCGTCATCCGCACCGCCATCCGCGCCGCAGGCGGCGGCACCCTTCACATCGACGTGCTCGCTTCGACGGGAGCCGCCGCCCTGCTGGCAGAGTGCGGCTTTATCCGCAGCGGCTGCGGCACCCTGATGGTGGCCTGCGACGGCGCCGCCTGCCCCCCCAAACAGGCCGTGGCGCTTGCCAGCCTCGGCAGCCTCGGCTGAAAAACGCCTCGTTGTTCCCACCCTGCGAAAGCGACCTGCAAAGTGCCGGCACTGCGCTATACTGTTGGCCATGAATCCGTTTCTGACCTGTCTTGCAATCCTGTGTCTGGGGGGCTGCGCCGCCATTGATCTTGCCGCGGTGGAACGCTCCGCAAGCCGGGCTTTGCCGCCATCCGACAGCACCGCACTGGCAAGGCAGTACAGCTCCTCTTTGGTACAGCACCCTGATCATTCAGCGTTTCAACTGGTTGACAACGGCCTGCAGGCCCTCGCCATGCGCCTGCAGCTTGCCGAGCGGGCCGAACAAACCCTCGATCTGCAATACTACATCCTGCGCAGCGACCTCAGCGGCCTGCTGCTGCTGGATCAGCTTCTGCAGGCAGCCGATCGCGGGGTTCGCATCCGTCTGCTGCTTGACGATCTGCACTTCGACCAGAGCGCCCTTCACCTTGCCGCCCTTGATACCCACCCCGGGGTGGAGGTGCGGGTCATCAACCCCTTTGTGTTCCGCCACACCCCGGTTTTAGGCCGTCTGGTCGATGCGCTGTACGATTTCAGCCGCGTGCAGAGGCGCATGCACAACAAGGTCTTTATCGCCGACAATACGGTGGCCATTGTCGGCGGCCGCAACCTGGGCGACGAGTACTTCGAGGCTCATCCCCGCATCGACCTGCGCGACATCGACCTGTGGACCCTCGGTCCGGTAGTGCCGCGACTTTCCGCCAGTTTCGACGCCTACTGGAATTTCGACAAATCGGTGCCAGTGACGGCCCTCGGTATCCATCCCACCGGCAATACCCCCTTGCAGGATCTGCGGATGCAGCTCGACGATCACCGCCGGCGGCCTGCTGTCGTCGCCTATCTCGAAGAACTTGCCGCCACGCCTCCCCACGTACCGGTCATCTGGGCCCAGGGCCAGGTTCTGGCCGATTTCCCCTGCAAACTCTCACCCGGTCAACCCGATTGCGCCAGTCTGCATTTCGACCGTTTTCATGCCCTGTTCCGGGAAACCGAATCGGAACTGCTGATCATCTCGCCCTATTTTATTCCCGGCAAGGACGGCATCGCCCTGTTTCGGCAACTGAAGCAGCAGGGGGTTGAAGTGAGGGTTCTGACCAATTCCTACGCAGCCACGGATTTGAAAATCGTACAGGCGGGATACAATCGTTACCGTCGGCCCCTGCTGGAGGAACAGATTGCATTGTTCGAATTCAAGAGGACCTTTCCGCCCCCGGAGACACGCAAGGATCGGCTGGCACTGACAGGTTCGTCCCAGGCCTGCATGCACGCCAAGGCCTACGTCATGGACCGTCGGCGCGTCTTCATCGGTTCCTTCAATCATGATCCGCGTTCAGCGGCATTGAATACGGAAGTGGGCATTCTGGTGGACAGTCCCGAACTCGCCAGCCGGGTCGCTGCCCTGTTCGCGCATTATACAATGCCGCACAACAGCTACCGGCTGCAGCTGATCCCCGGTAAAAAGGGCGGGAAAAACCTGGTCTGGCATACCGTGGATAACGGGCAGGCGAGAGCTTATCATCAGGAACCGCTCACCACCTGGTGGCAACACCTGAAAAATGCCCTGTTGTCCGTGTTTGCCCCCGAAGATCTGCTGTAGATGAGGCCGGGCACGAAAACCACACCGGCAGAACCCTGACGGATAAGCAAATGCCGTGCTCAGATGATGGAATCGGTGATCCGCGCGTCGAATACGCGCTGGCTTTTTCTTTCCGAACGGGGCAGGCTGCCGTAGGCGACCAGTTCGACTTCCGGCGTGACCAGCAACTGCCGCTTGAACTGATGCAGCAACTCCCCGATCAGCGCCCGATCCCCTGCATCGGATACACCCTGCCCCCGTTCCACGACCAGTTTCAGTGAATCGCGGCCACGCTCTTCATCCCGGGAAAGATGGATCTGATATTCAGAGCCGAGGCCGCCAATCGTGGAAAGAATGCTGTCGATGCTGGAGGGGTAAATATTGACGCCGCGAAAGATAAAGGTATCGTCCGTACGCCCCAGAATGCGTGAATGGCGCGGCATCAGGCTGCCGCAGGAACAGCGGCCAGGAAGGATGCGAGTTACATCCCGGGTGCGGTAGCGGATCAGGGGCGCGGCCTGTTTGCACAGGGTGGTGACCACCATTTCACCCCATTCACCGGGGGGCACGGGCCGCAGTGTCTCGGGGTCGACGATTTCGACGATATAGTAATCGCCCCAGTAATGGATGCAGTCATGATGGGAGCATTCGATGCCGGTTCCAGGACCGTACAGTTCCGTCAGGCCGGTGATATCGAACAGTTCCGCGCCGCCGAACAGCTGGGAAATCTTCTGACGCATGGACACCGAGGAACGTTCCGAACCGTAGATAATCTTTTTGACGTTGATCTTGTCGGCGATGCCTCGATGGTGAATCTCCTCGGCCATCAGCAGCGCCATGGAAGCGGTACAACAGAATACGGTCGGCTGGAAATCGATCAGAAACTGGCACTGCAGATCGACGTTGCCAGGACCGATGGGCACCGCCAGTGCGCCAATCTTTTCACAGCCGGACTGAAACCCCATGCCCGCCGTCCAGACCCCGTACCCGACCGCGATCTGCACCCGGTCTTCGGCCGTCACGCCAGCCATCTGGTAGCAGCGCGCAAAAAAGTGACACCAGTCATCCAGATCCTGCTGGGTATAACACAGAACCTTGCGCTTGCCGGTGGTGCCGCTGCTGGCATGCACCCGCACGATCTGCTCGAAAGGCACGCTCCGCAAGGGGAAAGGATAGCCGTCGCGCAAATCGTCGGCAGTGGTAAAAGGCAGTCGCTCCAGGTCCGCGAGACTGTGAATGTCGTCAGGGCGAATGCCGGCCCTGTCCAGCCGCGCGCGGTAAAATTCCGATCCCTGCCAGGCATGCCGGATGGTCCATTGCAGCCCTTTGAGCTGGTGGGAGAGCAGTTGTTGTTCGTTCTGAAAATCCGGCATGAAGTTTTGATTCATGGCATATCCGATCTTTTCTTGCAGCTGGGAATGAAAACTGCCTGGCGTGCCAGAACGGCAGTTTCAATATCCGAAGTCGAAACCAAGCCGAAATGCGGCCAGATTAGCCGCCGCGAATGGTCCCCGGGACAGGTTCCGGATGACCCGTTCCATCGCTTCCGGGGAACAGAACCATGGCGTGCGGCGCACCGCATGCCCAAGCAGAATGAGATTGGCCAGTACCGGGTTGCCCTGGCGCCGCGCCAGAGCCGAGGCATCGATGGCCGCATCGATGTCCGCGGCCGGGCTGTTCACCACCATCCGGCCGCCTGGCTTGAGCAGGCAGCGGTGCACCTCAAGGTTGCCGGCATGCAGAAACAGGCCGACATCCGCCTGACCACGACGCAGCAACGGGCTGCGGAAATCCCCGATCTTGATCATGGAGATGACGGTGCCGCCACGCTGCGCCATGCCGTGGGTTTCCGAGGTCAATACCTGCAGGTGCGCCTCCACCGCCGCCTGGGCGATGACACGGGTCGCAAACAGCACCCCCTGCCCACCCATGCCGCTGACAAACAGCTGCCGGTTCATGCACATGGCTCCTCCTTGCGGATGGCTTGACGGGGGCAGACCTTCTGACAGACACCGCAACCGACACACAGATCCTGATCGATATCCACCCTGCCGCAAGCTTCATCGAAAAACAGCGCCGGGCACTCGAAAGCCTGGAGACAATACCGGCAGCCATTGCAATCGTCCCCCACCGACATGCAAAAGCGGGGCTGGTCGTGCCGCGCCTGTTTGTCCATGAGACAGGGGTGGCGGGCGATAATCACCGCCGGACCGCCGTCTTCACCGCGGCAGAAAGCATCGGCCTGTTTCAGCTGCCCGGCCAGCATGTCGGTATCATAAGGGTCGCACACCTCCAGGAACCGCACGCCGCAGGCCCGTACCAGATCTTCGATAAGGACGCGGGGAGTGGCACGGCCATCGGCCCGCAGCCCCAGATGAGGGCTGGGCTGGTGACCGGTCATGGCGGTGGTGGCGTTATCCAGCACCACGACGATGATGCGCGCCTGCTGGATGACCGTATTGATCAGCGCCGGGATGCCGGCATGAAAAAAAGTCGAATCGCCAATGGTGGCGACAATGGCCGGAACCTCCCCGCCGTCCTGCGCATAGGCCTGATAAAAACCGGCGGCCTGGCTGATGCAGGCTCCCATGCAATGCACCGTATCGACGGCGCCAAGGTTCAGGCCCAGGGTATAGCAGCCGATATCGCTGGGGAAGATGCCCCCGGGAAACACCTTCTTGATGACATGGAAGGCGGCCCGGTGCCCGCAACCGGCGCACAGGGCCGGCCGTTTGTCGCGTCCGGCCGGTGCGGCGTCCCCGGCGGATGACGGCTGCAGGCCGAAAAAATCTTCCAGCGCCGGCAGCATGGCGTCGGGCAGCAGTTCGCCATGCGCCGGCAGCAGCCGGGAACCGCGGCCGACGGCGCCGGGATGGGCCAACTGCTGCTGAATGACGGGATAGGTCTCCTCCAGGATCAGAACTGTGTCGTAGCGGTCGCGCAGAGCATCGATAAATGGCCGGTGCAGCGGATAAGGCAGCAATACCTGATAAACATCGACCTTGCCCAGAAGCTGCATGTCGGCGAGCAGATCACAGGCGTTGGCAAAAGCGATCCCGGACGCGACCACACAGCGCCCGGCGAAGGAGCCGTCGCCGGCGAGCAGCCGTGGAGCGACTTGTGGATCCCGGGCGATGCGATCGATCTTGTCGTTGAGCTGCTGATGCAGGGCCGGCAGGAACGCCGGGGTCGCCGCCCAGCGCGATGGATCGCGGACGAAATCCGCCCGGCGACCGAGCGCAAGGGGTTCGGCCTGCCCGACATTCTGACGGGCGTGACAGATGCGCGTGGTAGGGCGCAGCATGACCGGCAGCCGATAGCGTTCGGACAAGGCATACCCCAGGGCCACCATGTCGCGGGCTTCGGCGGGACTGGAAGGATCCAGCACCGGCACCCGGGCAAAATGGGCGAAGAAGCGCGAATCCTGCTCGTTCTGGGAGCTGTGCGGCCCGGGGTCGTCGGCCACCACCAGCAGCAGTCCGCCCACCACGCCCAGGTAAGCGGCGCGCATGAAGGGGTCGGCGGCCACGTTCAGGCCTACCTGTTTCATGATCGCCGCCGCACGCTTGCCGGTATAGCTGGCCGCCAGGGCAACCTCGAAAGCGATTTTTTCGTTAAGCGACCATTCCACATGCAACGCCGCCCCGAGTTGCGGCTGCAGGCGGACAAGGGCGGTCATGGTTTCGGTGGAAGGCGTGCCCGGATAGGCCGCGGCCACCGCGCAACCGGCCTCCACAAGGCCGCGGGCAATGGCCTCGTTGCCCATCAACAGAGTCTGTTTGCTGGATTCGGTCATAGGATTCCCGGCTGGAAATTTGTATTCGTCACGGTTAAGCCAACAAATCCGTGGCAGCATAACCCGGCGCCGGCCGGTTTGAAAAGAGCAAAAATTTGTTCGCAAGGATCCCGACCTTGACCTGCGCAGGCTTTGGCGCGATACTTAACGCCTTTGTGAATAACCGCCTTTGGTGCAGCGGCATACACCGGGCACCGGGTCAGGATGACGGGTTGAATCCCCACATCCGAAAATCCTTAGAGGCGGGGACCTTTTATTTATCCATAACGAGCAACGAACCCAAGGAAAACCCATGTCATCAAGTCGCTTCGTCATTACCGTCATCGGTCTGGACCGTGTTGGCATCGTCGCCGGCATCACCCGCGTCATGGCCGAATACAGTGTCAATATCGCCGATATCCGGCAGACCATCATGAACGATCTTTTCACCATGCTGATGCTGGCGGAAGTAAAATCGGACAATTTCGATCTGACGGCCTTTCAGGAAGCGATGTCGGCCATCGGCAAGGAACTGGGCGTACAGGTCATCGTCCAGCACGAAGACGCCTTCCGTTTCATGCACAGGATCTGAGGAGGCCGCCGATGCTCATCCATCCGCAAGAAATTCTCGAAACCATCAACATGGTGACCCACGAGCACCTCGACATCCGCACCGTCACCATGGGCATCAACCTGCGCGGCTGCTGCCATCCCGACATCGCCACCTTCAATCAACAGATCTACGACCGGATCATGCGGTGTGCCGAAAAACTGGTGCGTACCACCCAGGACGTTCAGAATCTGTACGGCATCCCCATCATCAACAAGCGGATTTCCGTCACCCCCATTGCCATCGTCGCCGAAGCCTGCCAATGCGAGGATCTGAGTTCCGTGGCTCAAACCCTGGACCGCGCGGCCGAGGAGATCGGCGTCGATTTTGTCGGCGGTTTCAGCGCCCTGGTGCAAAAAGGCATGACCCCCGGCGATCGTCGTCTTATCGAGTCCATCCCCCAGGCGCTGGCATCGACCCGAAAAGTCTGCTCCTCGATCAACGTGGCATCCACCAAGGCCGGCATCAACATGGACGCGGTGGCGAAAATGGGGCGCATCATCAAACAGACCGCCGAACTTACCGGCGATGCCGGTGGACTGGGCTGCGCCAAGCTGGTGGTGTTCGCCAACGCACCGGAGGACAATCCCTTCATGGCCGGCGCCTTTCACGGCGTGGGCGAACCGGACTGCGTGATCAATGTCGGCGTCAGCGGGCCGGGAGTGGTCAACGCGGCGGTGCGGGCCCTGCAGAACCCTTCGCTGGGCGACATTGCGGAATGCATCAAGAAAACCGCCTTCAAGATCACCCGCATGGGCGAGATGGTCGGCAAGGAAGTGGCGCGCCGCATCGGCGCCGAGTTCGGCGTGCTGGACCTTTCCCTGGCACCGACGCCGGCGGTGGGGGACAGCGTCGCCGCCATCCTCGAAGCCATGGGGCTGGAAAGCTGCGGCACCCACGGCACCACCGCGGCTCTGGCGCTGCTCAACGACGCGGTCAAAAAAGGCGGGTCCATGGCATCGTCCTCTGTCGGCGGCCTCAGCGGCGCCTTCATCCCGGTCAGCGAAGACGAAGGCATGATCCGCGCGGTGCGTCGCGGCTCCCTGAGCCTCGACAAGCTTGAAGCCATGACCTGCGTCTGCTCCGTCGGCCTGGACATGATCGCGGTGCCCGGTGACACGCCGGCCTCCACCATTTCGGCCATCATCGCCGATGAAATGGCCATCGGCATGATCAACAAAAAGACCACCGCGGTGCGCATCATCGCCGCGCCGGGCACCCGGGTCGGCGACACCGTCGAATTCGGCGGCCTGCTGGGCAGCGCCCCGGTCATGCCGGTGCACAGGTTCAGTTCCGAGATCTTCATCGCCCGCGGCGGCAGGATTCCGGCACCGATCCAGTCCCTTACCAACTAAGTTTTCGGATGAAAACTACGCGGTATCCATCCGGAATTTCCGGATGGATACCAACTCTATCCATATGACATGGCACAATTTTTATTGAGGCGGGGATAGGCAAACAGAAACGGAGGGCAGCATGCGTGACGAGGAAAAACAAGCCTGGATTATTCTGGTACTGGGGATCATGGCCTTTTTAGCCAATGGGGATAACTACGCGGTGGCTCCCCTGATTCTCGATATGTCGAAAGAGCTGAATCTGAGCATTTCCGAGACCGCCTTTTCCGTCACCTCCTACATGATCTGTTTCGGGTTTTTCACCATCTTCGTCGGCCCCCTGGCGGACCGCTACGGCAAGACCCGGATCATCAACATCGCTGCCTTCGGCACCGCCATTTTCAGCATCCTGAGCGCCTTTTCCTACAACCTCACCAGCCTGATCGTGTTGCGCGCCTTCAACGGCGCCTTCGGGTCGGGGATTTTTCCCGTCTGCGTCGCCCATATCGGCGAAAGTTCGACGGACGCCCACCGGCAGCGCTCCATCGGCAAATTCTTCGGCATGATGTTTCTGGGCGGTGCGTCGGCCACGGCCATCGGCGGTCTCATCGCCCACTTCGGCTCCTGGCGAACCGTCTACTTTCTGTATGGCTTTTTTGAACTGGTCATCGCCTTCATCATGCTCAAGAGCATCGAGAAACAGCCGGGCGTTATCGAACATCTGAACTTCCGCAAGATCTACCGAAAGACCGCGCAGAACAAAGAGCTGATCAAGGTGGTTTCAACCATCTTTCTGACTGGCTTCAGCGTCTTCGGCACCTTCACCTACTCGGGGAAATTTGTCCAGGGCAATACCGGCTATGGCATTCTCGGGGTGGGCATGATCCTGTCGCTGTTCGGTATTGCAACCGTCATCGGAGCCCGCAGCGTAACCCCCCTGAGACGGCATTTCAACAACCGCTTCGTACCTTATTCGGCCCTGCTCGGCAGCTTGTGCCTGGCCACCCTGCCCGCTCTGCATTCTCCGATACTCATTGGCCTGGCCCTGTTCGGATTTGGTTTTGCCTTCATATCGGTGCATTCCACCCTGGTCACCACCGCCCAGAACCTCATGCCGTCCATGCGGGGCACGGTCATGTCCCTGGTATCCTTCAATCTCTTCGTCGGCGGCGCCGCCGGCACCTGGGCCAACGGATGGATCATGGACCATGTCGGCATGCCCATGGTGTTTTACGGCGCGGCTTTTCTGATGCTGCTTATTCTGATGATCTCTTCACGTTGGATCGATCTGGGCCTCCGGCCGGTCAAAATCATCCAGAGTATCTGACCTCCCGGCACCCCGGTCCGGCTACACGGCTTCGTCCGCCCGCCCGGGGGATAACCTCGATGCGGGCGCTGATCCGCTCCTTGAGCGCCGCGACATGGGAGATCAGGCCGATCAGCTTGCCATCCTGCTGCAAACCGGTCAGGGTCTCGAGTGCGGTGTCCAGAGCCTCTTCATCCAGCGTGCCGAAGCCTTCGTCCAGAAACAGGGAATCGACCCGGACATTCCGGCTCGCCATCTGCGACAGCCCCAGCGCCAGCGCCAGGCTGACCAGAAAACTCTCGCCACCGGACAGGTTTTTGGTGGAGCGGACTTCGCCTGCCTGATAGTTATCGATCACATTGAGTTCCAGCGGACGGCCCTCATCCCGCACCAGCAGGTAACGGTCGCTCATTTTTTGCAGTTGCCGGTTGGCGTGACCGATCATCATTTCAAAGGTCAGCCCCTGGGCAAAATTGCGGTACTTCCGGCCGTCTGCTGAACCGATCAACTGGTGCAGGTTATCCCATCGGCGGCACTCTGCCTGCTGAGCCTCGATAGCCGCCTGTCTGGCCTTTATGCGCTCTCTGGCGGCACGATTTTCACTCAGCCTGTGGCTGAGGCCGGCGACGGTGCCCCGCAGCTCCTTCAGCGCATTCTGATACTCTGTGCACTGCCGTTCGAGCTGATCCACGGATTTGTCGGTAAGTTTCCTGGCCATCTCCGCGGCCAGGCGCGTTTCCCGATCTTTTTGTCTGGCCTGCAGCTCAATCTGGCGGTCATCCAGCTGCCTGGCTTTTGCGGACAAGGCATCCCTCTGCCCGGCGGACAGCCGGGCCGCGAGAAACTGTTCTTCATCCAGAAACCCCGCGGCTGCCAGCGCTGATGAAAAAACGGCTTCCGCATGGCGCAACTCCGGGGTTCTCCGGTCGATGCGCATTTGCAGCGATTCAACATGGGCCTTTGCGGTGCTCCACTGCTGCCGCAGTTCATTGTACCGATCCCGGACCTGTTTTTCGGCACTTTCCGCAGCTAAAACCGCCTTGTTGAGGCGCAGTTCCTCATCCTCGGGACATTTGTCGCCATACAGGGCTCTGCGCTCGTCACTTCCGGCGGCATACCGGGTTTTCAGGCTTTCGAGACCTTCCCGTTTTTCGGCCAGAGCCGTGGCATGGGTCTCAATGACCGCATCCAGACGCTGCATCTCACTGTCAAGAGCCGCAATCCTTTTCTCGATCTCGGCCTTTTTTCTGACCTGCGTCTGCCATGTTTGCGCTCGAGCCTGCAGATTCCGGATTGCGGATTCGGGATTGCAAAAATCGAAGGCAAAGCCAAGCAGCTGGAGTTTGTCTGCTATCGACTGCCTGCGCTCGGTAAAATCTGCACAAAGTTTTTCCAGGCCGTTCGTGACCTCCACCAGCGCTTTGCTGGCAGACTTCTCTTCATGTGCCGCGGCGGCCTCCTGTTTTTCTGCTTCCACCAGATTTTTGCCGGCCGATGCTTCCGCCTCTTCACATTTTCTGATAGCAGCTTCCTGGTCTTCGGCCCGGCGAATCATCCTGGCAAGCGCTTCGATCCTCTGTTCGGTTTCATCGGCAGCGGGAACATTGCCTTGAGCGAAGGGGTGCTCTGTCGCCCCGCACAGCGGACAGGGCCTGCCGTCTTCCAGTTTGGACCGGTGCTCTTCAAGCTCCGCTATTTTCACCAGAAAGGCCATTTCGCGAAGCAGGGTTTCCTTCTCGGTCCGGTATTCGCGCAACAGCCGCCCTCCCAGCAGCCGGTTCAGCGCATCCCTGGCTTGCTGAAGCCTGTTTGAGGCGTCGTCCAGCTGCCGGCGGCGGGCGGCGCCTTGTTTCTGGCGATCGTCGAGGAGCCGCCTCGCCCGTTCCAGAGCCATCGCCGCCTGTTTCTGATCGGTCTGCCGTTGCGCGATTTCTGTCTGCCTGGACAGCAGGGCACCCAACTGTTCTTCAACACCGGCCAGTCCGCTGACCAGCCATTCATCCGGTGCGTGTTCCCGCAGATAAGCGTCAATGCCCTCCAGTGTATGCTGGGCATCAAAGCGTTTTTGCCGTTCCCTGAGTCTCGCCTGTTTATCCGCTTCGCTTTTTGCCGCAGCATTTCGGCAGTTCTCTTCTGCTTCCCGAACAGCTTTTTCCTGATCGGCCAGCTTCTGATCGAGGGAGCGCACCTTCTGGATAAGGGGCTGAGAGGCTCGCAGCGCCTGTTTGACTTCAGCGGTCCGATGCTCGGCCAGCTTCTGCGATTGTTCCTGTCTTTTGGCAGAGTCTTCCAGGGCAGGAAGGTTGCCTTGCTCCCCTGTCAGCGCTTTCTGGTCATCCGCCTGTTGTTTTCGGATGGCGGTGAGGGTGGCGTGTGCACCATCCAGCGACGCGGCGCGCAAAGCCGTGACGAGCTTGTCTCGCTCCGGCCTGAACCCATCGATGACGCTTTGCAGCCTGTTCGCTTCCTCTGCCAGGCTGACGATTTCCTGCTTCATGGCCTCCACCGCGAGCAGCCAGGCCATGGCCCTGCCAGCCTCCTCGGAGCTGGCAACAAGGTCACTTTCTTGTTTCTGTCTGGCTTCCAGTTCCTGCAGAATCTGTTTTTCCTGCTCCGGCTCCAGCAAGGCAATGCCTGCCGTTTCGACCTGGAGGGTATCCAGCTTGACCCGCTCTTCACGCTGGCGCTCATGAACACGGATGGATATACGGCTGTAAATCTCGGTGCCCGTTATCTGCTCCAGGATCGGGGCTCGCTCATCCGGTGCAGCCTGCAGGAATGCGGCGAAACCGCCCTGCGCCAGCAGCATGGATCGAGTGAACCGGTCAAAATCCATGCCGGTGGCCGCCTCGATCTGCTCGGCGACACCTCTGATTCTGGACTCAAAAATCGCACCGGAATCGGCATCGGCGATTTCATGCTTAGGCGCCTGAAGTTCGCCATCCGGCTTCCTGCGCGCCCGGTGCTGACTCCAGTGACAGCGAAATCGCCCTGCCTCCGTCTCGAAAGTCACTTCGGCAAAGCACTCGCCGGTCTGACGGGACATGATCTCGTTGCCAGCCCTGGTGACCTTGTTGAGGCGGGGCGTCCGCCCGTAAAGGGCAAGGCAGACCGCGTCGAGGATGGTACTCTTTCCCGCGCCGGTGGGCCCGGTGATGGCGAAAATGCCGTCAGAAGCGAAAGCCGGATGCGCCAGGTCTATCTCCCATTCGCCGGCCAGGGAATTCAGATTTTTGAAACGTATCTGCAATATTCTCATCAGCAGCCCCCTCTATTCCGCCCGCACATCGTCTTGATAGAGAGACGCGAGCGTTTCCTGGTAGGCACGAAACAGCTCCGGCCGTTGCTCTTCAGGCACGTCATGCATGGCGAGGCAGCGTTCGAACACATCGTCAAGGTTCAGGTCGTCGAGGGTTTCCTCTTCGTGAATCTGCCCCAGCACCCGATCCACGATGCGGTTGTTTTTCACGCGCAGGATTTCCATTCCGGTTCCGCTGATGGCGGCATCCAGACGCTGGCGCAAATCACCGATGACCTCCGTGCCATCGTAGATGATTTCGAGCCACACCGGGGACCCTTCCGCGGCCAGTTCGTGAATGCGGCTTGCGATGCCGTCCCAGTCCCCCCTGACACGCTCCAGTTTCTGGAACACCGGAACGGGAAAAAGTTCGATGTCCGGTTGGGAAGTTTTGTCGGCGGGGTTGGCCGTCCTGCTTTTAAAATCGACCAGCACCACATATTTCTGCTGTTGCGCCTCCCCGAATCCCATGGGCAGCGGCGAACCGCTGTAACGCATGGTTTCGAGGCCGCTCACCTTCTGTGGAACATGCAGGTGCCCCAGTGCCAGGTAATCAAAACAATCCGGAAAAATGCCGGAATTCACATGCGCCAGGGAGCCCACATAGAGTTCGCGCACGCCATCGCCGTCAACGGTCTGAGCGCCCGCGGCAAACAGATGCCCCGTGGCGACGATGGGCACCTCCGCGTATAATTCGGCGCGCCTGCCTTCGGCCCGTGCCGCGACTTCGGCGTAGTGCCGCCTTATGCCGTCGACCAGACTGCGCTCCTTGTCCTCGATGCTCTCGCCGGCTTGCGCCACGCGAATATCCCGGTCGCGAAGATAAGGCACGGCGCAGACGATCAGTTCAGGCCTGCCCTGCTTGTCGCGAAGCACAAGCACCTCGTCCTGCGGATCTTCGCCAGGGCTTCCCACCACATGCACATCGAGGGCTTTGAGCAGTTCTTTAGGGGCGGAGAGAAACGAAGGCGAATCGTGGTTGCCCGCCACAATCACCACATGGCGACAACAGGACGCCGCCACCCGGCAGAGCAGGCGATAATACAGCTGTTGGGCGCGGTTACTCGGAGCACTGGTATCAAACACGTCACCCGCCACCAGCAGCGCATCGATTCGATGCTGCTGAATCACCCGGACCAGCCAGTCCAGGAATGCTTCGAACTCCTCGTAACGCTTTCTGCCGTACAGGGTGCGCCCGATGTGCCAATCCGATGTATGAAGAAGTTTCACGAGGTTCCTCGACAATCGTCTGTGTAAAGGGGATTCAAAGCCGACCGCGGACAGAACTCGTCAAACGCGGACATCACGACAACCGGTATATTTTGCGGCGACAGGACGTTGGAATACAACAGGTATTTAATATTTGGCCAGGCGATATTGCGCGGATAGAGGCGGGGCAGTCCGAAAAACTGCAAATGAATCAATCAACAGGGTGCACTTCGTTGCGGGTCAGACCAGGTCGCATCGACATCAAGCACAAGATGGAGCGAAGCACCATGTACGCCACTCTGAAGATGCAGCTGACGATGGCGGAGCGTTTCCCCACGCGGAGGAAACGCTCCGTTTTACGCATTTATTTCAGTTTGGAAACAATCTCTTCAAGACCCAGTGCCTCGGTCCAGGAGACCTCGACAAACTGATCGTCCTTCTTGAGCATCGGCTTGAGCGGCTCATCGTTGTAGCGCAGCTCCAGACCGAGGCGGCCCTTAAGGCACAAGGGGCGACCCTCGGAGGGGTTTTTGGCTGCAACACCGATGGCTTTGCCGTCCTTGCGCACCAGGTCGAACTGGCAACCGGCGTCGCACCAGGTACAGGTTACCTGCTCTTTTTCCACTTCCCACATACGGGCCTTGCCGGAGAAGGAGCGGTAGGTCAGGGCGCCCACCGGGCACACGGACACGCAGCGCCCGCAGGACACGCAGGTAGATTCGGCGAGTTTGGCGTCCAGCGCCGTCGCAACCTTGGTCTTGAATCCGCGATAGGCCAGATCGATGACGGCCCGGTCTGTCACGGCTTTGCAGGTCCGGACACATCTGGCGCACAGGATACATTTATTCATATCCCGGTTGATGTAGGGATTGCTATCGTCGAATTCGTGGTCTTTCCTCTCACCGCCAAAGCTGGGCTGCTTCACATCGTAACGGAAAGCATAGTCCTGCAGGCGGCAATTGCCGGCCTTGTCGCAGGTCAGGCAATCCGTGGGGTGATTGGCCAGCATCAGTTCGAGGATGGTCTTCCGGGCTTCGACGACAGCCGGCGACTCGGTCTCGACGACCATGCCGTTGGCGGCCTCGGCGCAACACGAAGCGACCAGGGCGCGGGCGCCCTTGACTTCGACCACGCAAATGCGGCAGGCACCATAGTTGGGGCTGTTTTCATCGTGACACAAGGTCGGAATAAAGAAGCCGGCTCCCACCGCCGCATCCAGCAACTTGGTACCCTTGGGTACCGTGACCTCAAGGCCATTTATGGTTAAAGAAACAGTAGACAATTGTTATCTCCTTCTATCCACGCAAGATTCGATATTCTCTTCACGTTTGAGAAAATCGGCACGCTACCAGCAATACGTGCCGAATGCCGATCTTTTACGCTTTCACGATAGCGTCGAACTTGCACTTGGCCACGCAGGCACCGCACTTGACGCAGGTCTTCGGATCGATGACGTGGGCCTTTTTCTTCTCGCCGCTGATGGCGCCCACCGGACAGGCCTTGATGCACACACCGCAACCCACACACTTGTCCTCCAGGATGGTGTAGGTCAGCAGCGCCTGACAGGCACCGGCCGGGCAGCGTTTCTCATTGATGTGTGCCTCGTACTCGTTACGGAAGTAACGCAAGGTGGTCAGTACCGGGTTCGGAGCCGTCTGGCCCAGGGCGCACAATGCCGAGCTCTTGATGACCTTGCCCAGCCGCTCCAGGGTGTCGATATCTTCGGGAACCCCGTTGCCTTCGCAAATGCGCTCCAGGATTTCCAGCAGCCGCTTGGTGCCTTCGCGGCAGGGGGTGCACTTGCCACAGGATTCAAGCTGGGTGAAGCTGAGGAAAAACTTGGCAACGTCCACCATGCAGGTGTTTTCGTCCATGAACACCAGACCGCCGGAACCCATCATGGCACCAGCGCCGATCAGCGAATCATAGTCGATGGGCAGATCGAGCTGTTCGGCGGGCAGACAGCCACCGGAGGGACCGCCGCTCTGTACCGCCTTGAACTTCTTGCCGTTCAGCACGCCGCCGGCGATGTCTTCCACGATCTCGCGCAGGGTGATGCCCATGGGCACTTCGCACAGGCCGGTGTGGTTGATTTTGCCGGTGAGACAGAAAACCTTGCTGCCCTTGCTCTTCTCGGTACCCATAGCGGCATACCAGTCGCCGCCGTTACGCAGGATGAAGGGGACGTTGGCGAAGGTTTCGACGTTGTTCAGGCAGGTCGGCTTCTGCCACAGGCCTTTGTGCGCCGGGAACGGCGGACGCACGCGGGGCATGCCGCGCTGACCTTCGATGGAGTTGAGCAGGGCGGTTTCTTCGCCGCAGACGAAGGCGCCGGCGCCGGCCTTGATCCGAAGCTTGAAGTTAAAGCCGGTGCCCAGGATGTTCTGGCCGAGCAGTCCCATCTGCTCCGCCACTTCGATGGCGAGGTTGAGCCGCCGGATGGCCAGGGGATATTCGGCGCGGCAGTAGATCACGCCTTCGTTGGCGCCGATGGCGTAACCGGCGATCATCATCCCTTCCAGAATGGCATGGGGGTCGCCTTCTAGAACGCTGCGGTCCATGAACGCCCCGGGGTCGCCTTCGTCGGCGTTGCAGACGATGTATTTCTTGTCGCCAACGGCGTCATGCACGAACTGCCATTTGTTGCCGGTGGGGAAACCGCCGCCCCCACGACCGCGCAGGCCCGACTTCTTGATCTCGTCGATGATCGCCTGCCGCTCCATGCCCAGAGCTTTTTCAAGCCCTGCATAACCGCCGGTGGCGATATAGTCCTCGATGCTTTCGGGATTGGTCCGGCCAAGCCGCGAGGTGACGGAACGTACCTGCTTTTTGTAGTAATCGGACTTGTCCATCACGGCAATCCCCTCGTAGGGATCCGCCTGCCCGGCGATCTGGATGGCTGCCAGGTCCTTCACCGGAGCTTTGCCGACGACATGGCTGTCGATCAGCTGCGCTACATTTTCCGGGTAGATGCCGCCATAGATGACGCTGGCCGCGCCCGGCAGCGAAATCTCCACCACCGGCTCGGCAAAGCACATGCCGATGCAGCTGGTGAAATCCACATCCACATCCAGGCCGCGGTTCGCCACTTCACCCTTGATGGCGTCCATGACCTTGTTGCCGCCGGCGGCGATGCCGCAAGTTCCCAGGCCGACCACGATCCGGGGACGGTCCAGTTTCGCTTTGTACTGCTCCTCGATGCCGGAGCGCATTTCCTGTAATTTACTCATCGTACGCCATCCCCCCTTACTGATACTGTTGCAGGATTTCTTCAAGACCGCCCGGTACCAGACGACCATGAGTATCATCGTTGATCATGATACAGGGCGCCAGACCGCAAGCCCCGATGCAGGCCACGGATTCCAGTGTGTAGCGCAGATCTTCCGTGGTTCCGCCATTCTCGACGCCGAGAATTTCCTGCAGCCTGTCGAAAATCTTGCCGCCGCCGAGCACGTGGCAGGCGGTGCCCAGACAGACGCGGATGATGTTGCGGCCACGGGGCTTGAGGTGAAACTGGGCGTAAAAGGTCACTACGCCGAAAACCTCGCTGAAGGGAATGTTCAACTCTTTCGAGATCGTTTCGAGGACCTCCGCAGGCAGATACCCGTAGATATCCTGCGCACCCTGCAACACCGGAATCAACGCACCATCGTAATCCCGATAGTGATCCAGCAGCTCCTTCAACTTCAGATCTTGCGGCGAATCAACATGCTCGCCGGTACACTTGCAAACCGCCATGTTCTTCTCCTCTCCTGTTTTTAATTTTCCTTCAACCCAACGGCACGCAGCGTACCGTCAACCTTTCAGGCGATAGGCATTATTTCTCTCAGGACATAACGATGACACAGCAAAGAGCGGGCACCATGGCGCCCAGGCGCACAAACCCGAAAATGGCGACAATCCCTGTTGCCAACCCGGATGAGTCCGCGGTTTTTTAAATTTTTGTAGGAATTTGCGAGATCAGGGAACAAGTAATTACACTTAATTTCAGTGCCGCCAAAAAACGGCGCATGATCATTAACACAATTCATATAAATCGTCAACTACTTTGCGTTTGGCTGAGTGTCCGAAATATTAACAAGGAAGTAACCGCAAGGGTCATGGGATAATAAAGAGGTGGAGGCGTTTAAAATTAGTACGTTCCGGCAAGGCACCAGTATACGGTATGATTATCAAACAACTTCTTCACATATTTTTGTTCACGAAGTTTTAAACGTGCTTAACTGCATATACGGTGGGGATAGTGCAACGGTGAAAAAGGTCCGTTGCCGGATAAAAACCAACTCGCAGGTTATTCCCATCAGTTATACAGGTAGCCGCCGCAGCCTACAATTACGGGAGCGACGCGAAACGGCCGGGATTTACCCCGCGCCATGCCGCGCCGCTCCAATGGCATCAATGTCGGGATTCCTGATTTTTGCGCAAAGAATAGGACAGCCAGTCGGAACCCGGCACACCCGTGGGAATGAAGGCAACCCGATCCCCCGGCATAATGATTCGATCCGGCGGATAGGCGGTATGATTGATGAACACGCCCTCAATCTTGTCGACCGGCAACCGGACTTCTTTGGCGATGTCAAGACAATGTCGCCCCTCGGGCGGGATAAAAACCCTGGCCGTCGGTGGAAGACCCGATTGGCGCCGCAAAGTATACAGCACGCCGAACATGCGAATGGTCGTGTTTGAATCCGGGTTCATGATGTGGGACCTCCCTGTTCGTTATGTGAGCACGTCCACTTCCGGGTTTTTTTCGCCGAATTTTTCCATCAGGCGCATCATCACCTCTTGCCGCGCCAGGCCCTTGCCTTCCAGCGATTTGATAGTCTGGTAGGCTCCGAACAAAGGCGAGGGCCCGATCTCGGAGGCGAAGGTGCCGATTCCACCATTCCAGACAAGCAGGGAAAAAAGCTCATCCAGTTCGGCCACGGTAATACCAAGCGAATAGACTTTTATCAGCTCGCGCGTCGCCTGACGGAATCTCCCCGCCCCCACGCCGTTGGCCAGCGACAGCAGCAATTTCGTCTTGAGATCGATGGCCGGGGCCTCCTTGCCCCAGGTCAGGGTCCAGAAATTGACCGCGATATCCGCCAGGGTGTTATCTATTTTTTTAAAATTGAGCAGTGCCGTCGGTTTTAGAGGAACATCGCCCGTTTGAGGAAAAGGCGCTTCCCTGTTTTCCTTCCGGTAAAAATAGGCCCGATATTCCTCCCTGGAAACCTTGTCGGTAACGTGCTCGAAACCCAGGGATGCCATCGCGGAATACAAAGGAACCGGATCGAAAGTCTGCACCACGCATATCCCGTCGCCCACTTCGACCTGCCCGGCCCTTTTGAGAAATCCCGGCAAAAAGTTTCCGGTCAACTTCCTCACGTCCACAATCTCAAATTGCTCTTTTCTCTGTTCCCAGTCCTTTTGCATATGCGCTCCTTTTGTATCAGGCCTGAATCAAAACGCTGTTCAGGATCATCCGTTCCTTCCTGCCCAAGGACGATCCGCCCATGTGGTTCCATCTTATCGAATCCGATGCTCATGGAAATTGACTGAACTCAATTTTTGTCAGGAAAGATAAAAAACAGGTGGGAAGGATCCGGGAACCGCCTCTTGCGGCAGTACGAAAAGGACACGGAATTAATCGTGGGAAGGAAAATCCCCGGCAAAACGAAGACAGTATCCGGGCCGGACAACTACTCCACAACGCGGGTTTGTTGTACCGGCTTGTGACCGCATGACAAAAAAACGGCGCAACCTGAAACTTCAACGTTTCGAAACGACAAAGGGTTAGCCAAGAAACGGCTAACCCTTTGTTTTTTCTAGTGGTGCCCGGGACGAGAATCTAACTAAACTGACAAAGATTTGTTTTTGCGATTTATTTTTTGGTTCAGTAGTGTCCCAACGTTTAGTTGAATAAAAACAACTGGTTATCGTTTTCCATTGATGCGGCTGTGTAATCCGCGTCAACAAGTAGCTGATTTAACTGAATTCTCTCGAACGAGGTTACGCTTAAT
>Ga0265295_1002311_pt1 | contig 30704 bp, 28 predicted proteins | sample Munlansysbiofilm_FD_192503 | JGI IMG/M metagenome (GOLD analysis project Ga0265295, IMG submission 192503) | Leachate microbial communities from a municipal landfill in Southern Ontario, Canada - Methane capture system biofilm | ecosystem: Engineered > Solid waste > Landfill > Unclassified ... | reverse complement strand
CTCCTCAAGGGACTTGTCCCACCGCTGTAGTGGTGTGCAAAAATAGAGCTTGCTCCTCTTGTGAGTCTCTACCATCTGGCGCACCAAGTGGTTGTACGCCTCGGTAAAGACTTCTAAGGTAGCGGGATTTTCGATCTGCCCAAAATCATTGGTCCCCCCGAAGACAATGATGATGTCACCGGAGAGCCTCTCTTGCCTTTGTTGTGCAAGAAAGCAGGAAGAGGGGGGACGGGCTCCCGTCTTGCTTATCCTGCTGCCCGAGTAGGACTCATTCATGATGAGATGCAGGGCCGTCTCCTCTTTCAAAAGATGCCACCAGGTATGCTCCTTGAGCAGGACATCACACCCCTCCTTGGGGTAAAAGACCTCATTTTCAGGAGGGATGCACCCTATGTAGGTGGATATGGAGTCTCCGAGGATGGAGAAGGTTTTCATTTTCATGAAGAAATCTTACAAGGGGGAGCTCCCGAAATCAAGAGTATTCGATGGCTGAAGTATCCTGTCCTCTTTCCTGTACGGCTATCAATACGACCAAGGAAAATCTCCTGCACGCGATCGGATCGGCACAGATGATCAGAAGTCGCTATACCCTGCTCGATTTTCCCTATGAGGCGGGGCTGTCGGAAGAGGCTTTGGAGGCGTTTGAAAGGGATATCTTCTAGAGTTCATATATGCCCTGCTCCCCTGTTGCTTTTACATCCGGTGGTGTTAGAATTGATATCGGTACAAATACAAAGGAGGGGTGTGTGATGAACCCTGTTGTTGGAATTAATTTGCCGAACAAGACTTCGTTTGGAAAATTGGATGAGACTCTCCGTCAGATCAAAGGCGATGGCTTTGATGCCGTAGAGATAAATATTGAGGTTTTTCCCCTGATCATCGGAGGGGATATCTGTCGTGATTGGGTGGAGCTGCTCAAGATGACGCTAAGAAAGCATGATTTGATCTATACTGCCCATATAGGACGTGGATTGGACCTGCGCTCGCTTGAGGATCATGAGTACCATACCAAGGTCCTGAACGCTTCCCTGGAGATCTGCAGCGAACTGAACATGAGGGTGCTGGTCCTGCATTATGAAGTGAAAAGCCAGAACCAGGTAGCCGAACAGCAATTCCTTGAGGCCCATAGGAAGGCTGCCCTCTATGCCGCAGAGTTGGGTGTCATGATTTGTGTGGAAAATATTGAAGTTGAGCTGATTGCCCCTGTGGTAGAGCTTGCACGTGAGGTAGATCATCCTAACCTTCGCCTGACCCTTGATACCGGACATGCCTTTTTAGCGGCCAATTACTACAAGTTTGATTTTCTTCAGGCAGTCGAAATGATGGTGCCTTATTTGGCTCATGTCCACCTTACTGATAATACCGGGGCGTTCGAACCGCTGCGCATTACCAATAGGGCAGTCTATGACTCTCTTCCCATGGGGTACCGGCGAGAGTTTGGCAGGGGGGACATTCATCTTCCTCCCTTCTATGGCAAGATACCGTTCAAGGAGGTGTTTTCTCGCATACCTTCTGCGTATGAGGGTATTTTTGTCTGCGAGTACACCTCCGAAGATTTCGGTCCTCTCAACAAGAAGGTACAGGAGCAGGTACGCCTGGCTATTGAGGAATCAAGATCTTAGGGCCTTGTCCATCATCTGAGTAAAGGCATGCGGTGCGTTGCTTACAAAGCTACGCACCCCCTCCTTGTAGAGGTAGCCGAGCAACTTTGCTGAAGGGGTGAGGGGACAGACCTGCAGTGTCCGCCCGTCTCTTTTTGTGATTTTCATTGCATCCTGGAGGAATCCCTTAGGAAGAGGAGAGTTCAGACCCTGGGCATCCATGGTAGCGGGGAGATGTATCTGCACCTCTGACACTCCCTTGAACCCAGTATCTGCCAACTCATGAAAGTGTCGCACTATGGTATCTGGGGTCCCCGAGCACCAGGTCATGGTGAAGGCTTGTGGCAGGATAGAGCGCACCCTGATGCAAAAGTCCTGTTCCTTATGGACGAAACGGATCCTATCCAGCACCCCATAGCTTCTGAGCATCTGTAGGACCTCATCAAGAGGAGCTTCCTTTATCTCCAGATAGAGAGAGCGCTCTTGCCGCTTTTGCATCAGTGACAACACCTCCGTCAGCAGAGGGACCCTTTCGCCATCCCCAACATCAATGCTCCGCACTTCTGAGAGGCTCATGCTTGCCAGAGGTTTTGCCAACAAGCCGGCATCCCCTCTGCCTGTCCTTTCTAGCGTCTCATCATGGCAACAGGCTAAAGAGCCATCGATGAGCCGGCGAACATCCGTTTCCGGTATGGCGTGAGGAAAGCTCCATGCGTAGAGCATGGCAGCAAGGGTGTTTTCATGGATTTCATCCATGCCTCCCCGGTGGGCTTGATAGTGGTAGGGATAGTCGTTTTGCATAGGTACCTCTGAGTACGGATGAAAGAAATGCCGGATCCTGACGAATCCGGCATGCAAGCTGTAGGTTGCACTACTTCATCAACACGTTCTTTACAAATTCTGCGATCATGAGAGTCTTGTAAGGGGCAGGGAACCAAGCCAAGGCATTGTTTGCACGGTCTTCTTCAGTGAGAAGGGTTTTGCTCAGGGCGATGTCCGTACGTGCCGGGTAAGCTCCGAGCATCTCGTACTTCTTCAGCTGTTGTTCCTTGCTGGTTATGTGTGCGATGAAGACCAAGGCTGCTGCCTTGCGGGGAGAGTTTTTCAGGACTCCCATCGTATCGCCACCACCTGCTGCACCCATGGTTGGGATATACATCTTGGCTCTTGAGAACAGGTTGCCCTTATTCATCATATCCATCACGTTGTCATCCCATGCGAAGGTCATGGCGATTTCGCCATCATTGAGACGGATGATCGAGTCGTTGTTGGATACGGTGAACGTAAGCTTGTCCTTGCGCGAATATGCCCAATCCCAAGCCTTGTCCCAGTTTGCCACCTTGGAGGGTACAACGTCGGAGTCGCCTTCGTATTTGGCAAGGCCCCCGGTGGTCTCCTTGATCAGGGTATGGACAAACGACTGGCCGGAGCCTCCCTTTGAAGGATCGTTAAATCCAAATTTCTTCGGGTTGGCATCAATCCATCTTTCGAGTTCCTTCCACGTCTGCGGTGGGTTGGAAACACGCTGGGGATCATAGAGAATGCCGGTCTGGTTGCGGTGGAAAGGAGCAAGATACCCATTGGTTATCACTCCTTCCTGGACCTTCCACAACGAGGGGGCAAGCTTGTCTGACTCGGGGATGATATCCTTGATCGGACCGAAGAAGAGATCCAGGTCCATGGTGTTTTTCACCCATTGCCCACCGACGATCATAGCGTCAATGGTGCCGACCTTGTTGTCCTTCTCAGAAATCGCCTTGTTGAAGTTAGCAGTCTGGTCACCAATGATGAGATTCACCTTGATGCCATACTTCGCTTCAAAATCAGCAGACGCTTCCTTGAAATAATCAGGGAAATACCAGGCATAGAAAGTTACCTGACCTTCCGCTTTTGCCGCTTCCACTATCTGGTCCCAACTTGCAGTTTGCAAGTCTATCTCTGTCTTGGGAGCATCTTCCTTAGCTCCTGCAGCGAAGACCATGGCGGATGACACGATAAGAACCAGTAATACTACCAGAATCTTTTTCATACACAATACCTCCTTGTTTTGTGTAACAGCATCACATTTTTCCCAGTGATGCCGAAAGATAATCGGACTTGAGAAACCTCTCTACGATAAAAAGCATGATGATGTTCGGTGTCATCATCAAAAGTGATACGACTGATGCATTGGTACGGATGAAGTTGTACCCCATGAACGAATAGAGGATTGTCGGGATGGTCTCAAATGTCGGGGTCCCGATGATGAAGGTCAGGTTGAACTCCTCAATACTGGTTGTAAAGGCGAATATCATCCCCGCAATGAGCCCGGGCCTGATCATAGGCAGGAAGATGTCCTTGATCTTCACGAAGGTTCCCGCCCCGAGGTTCTCTGCAGCATCGATGACATCCTGGGGGATGGCAGCGAAGCTGGTGGTCATGACCCTGATCATGTAAGGCATGCTCATCAGGGTATGGGCGAGTACCAGACCGAAAAATGTCTGGCTGAGGCCCATCATGTTGAATACCCGACTCAGGAAGAGGGCCACGACCATGCCCGGCATGATCATGGGGAGCAACACCACCAGCATGAATACCTTCTTGCCAGGAATGTTCTTCCTGCCGAGCACATAGCTGGTGGGAAGCGAGAGCAAAAAGGAGAGGATCACAGCCAGGGGGGCGATGCTGTAGCTGGTCTTCAATGCCCGGGCGATATTGGTATAATTGAAAACATACCGCCACTGGTCCAGCGAGAAGCTGGGTGGGAAAAGGTTCGGATATGACCAGGCATCCTTGGGGTTTACCAGTGACCACATGATGGCCATGAGGATGGGGATGCCTACCCATAAGAGTTGTACAATGACAAAAAAGAGGGTAATCATCAGATAGAAGCGTTTTTTGCGCCGTTTTTTGATTAGATGGAGGGGAGTTGCAATGGTATTTCCCATATTAGGCACCTCCCTGTACGAGTTCTGCAAACCGTGAATAAGCCCAGATGACAAAGAAGGTCGTCACGATGATGATCACACCCAAGACTGCTGCCTGGTTCCACTCCTGATAGAGGTTTGCCATGATCTGCATCCTGCCTGCCACCGATGAGGGATAGACCGGGCCGGCTACGCTGGTGATGGGGAAGTCCCCAAACGCCCTGATGAACATGAGTATCATGGCAACCAGGATTCCCGGCATGGCCAGGGGGATGTAGATCCTGAAGAGCACAGACCAGTATCCAGCACCCAAGTTCTTTGCGGCATCGATGGTATCATCCCGTATGGAGGAGATGGCCGACATCAGGATCAGCAGGACGAAAGGCAGGTTTTTCCATATCTGTATGGTTACCACCCCCCATCCAAAGGAGTCGTTGAGCATCCTAAGCGGCTCGTTTATGATGTTCAGTCTCATCAAAGCTGTGTTGATCAGACCGTGGTAGGAGATGAGGTTGAGTATGAGAAACGAAGCGACAAGGGCAGGTATGAACAGAGGCACTTTGATGATAGATCCCAACATCCCTTTTGCCGGTCCGCTTTTACGGAAGAACAGGGCTAGGGGGAATGCAACGAGGACTGTCCCTACAGAACTCAAAATTCCCATCTTTAGGGAGAAGAACAGGGAATCCATCGCCTCCCGGGATCCTAGGATGGATTTCCAGTAGCCCAAGGTAAAGGAGGATTCTCCCATCATGTTAAAGAAGCCGATGCTTTGCAGCACGGTGATTACAATCGAGGATCCGATGAAAAAAATGATGAATCCTACACCGGGGAGGAGCATGAGTATGATAAAAGGGGTGATCTTGTCTTTCTTTTTCATTCTTATCCCCTCAGTAAGCTGAACGAACGCTCAGCTATGCCGAACGATACTGTGTCGCCGGCAACTATCTTTGCTTCATCATCAGACTGGGCACGCATCTTCTGCCCGTTCACTTCTATGAAAAGGTCGGTGATGTCACCCATAAAGACTGCCTGGAGCACTTTCCCTGTGATCTGATTGGGGCTTTCCCGGTCTCGGATCTTCATGTCCTCAGGCCTCCAGCTGAAGTGTATGGTCGCTCCCTTTTGTGGCAGTTCCTGTCCTTCTGTATGGATGAAGAGTTTCCCAAAGGGTGCCTGCACCGTGCATCGTTTGCCGTCAACTTCAAGGACTGTCCCATCGAATATGTTCGCCATGCCGATGAAGCCGGCCACGAACCTGGTCTCAGGATGGCGGTAGATGGAGTATGGGTCTCCCATCTGTTCGATCTTACCTTCTCGCATGATGACAATGCGGTCTGAAATGGCCAGAGCCTCATCCTGGTCATGGGTGACGTAGATGGTCGTGGTTCCCAGCCGCTTCTGCATCTCCCTAATCTCCACCCGGACCTGGACGCGCAGCTTGGCATCAAGGTTGGAAAGGGGCTCATCAAACAACAGCATTTCAGGCTCTGTCACAATGGAACGCGCAAGGGCCACCCGTTGCTGTTGTCCTCCAGAGAGCTGCCCAGGCTTCCTTTTTCCAAGTTCGGAGAGACTGAGCATCTCCATGACCCTCTCGATCTTTCCCTTTTGCTCTGATGCGGGCATCTTGCGCATCTTCAAGCCGAAACTGATGTTGTCCCAGACACTCATATGGGGAAAGAGGGCGTAGCTTTGGAAACACATGGCTGTATCACGCTTGTTGGGTGGTATGTTGTTCATGATCCTGTCCCCGAAGTAGACTTCGCCTTCGTCAGGATAGTAGAATCCGGCTATGGTCCGCAGTGTTGTCGTCTTACCGCAACCAGACGGACCGAGAAGGGTTACAAACTCCCCGTCAGCGACATCCAGGTCGATATGATTTACGGCGATCACTTCATCAAAGCGTTTTACAAGATTTTTCAGTTTAAGATTTGCCACTCAAAACTCCTCTTTGTTTCTCAGAAATTAGCAACGGTGTCTCTTTTACAATGTCTGAAAACGTTTTCAGACATTGGTAAGCAAACATACTCATTATGCAAAGCATTCATAACAAACCACGTTCTTTCATGATAGGAAAACTTCTCTATAATGGAATAAATCATAAATTTGCAAGGACTTGTATGATTATCATATTACCAACCAGGCAATAGACAAATACGATAAAAAGGGTGTCTATTCCTAGAGTACCATGAAAACGTTATTTGTCAATAAAGGAAATCTGTATCTAAACGATACTTTACTTTCTTTATCTCCCTGTCTGGAGGAGCAGATCCCTGCTTTGTCTGAGTTGGCTCAGGATGGTGGCCTGGGAGGCTTGTTGGACCGCTTTGCTGAAAGGCTCGAAAGAGAGGCATCCCGTATAGCCCCCATCTACCAACACTTTGACTTGTTCGGCGCTTCTGAGGATATCAGAAGGGGAGAGCAGGACCCTATCATCGTCTTGGATGGTTGCTATGGGTTTTTTCTGCGTCACTGCTGAGATGTGTACGATACCTGTCTCTTGCGGGTAGGACTCTTTCTCCTTGCCAAGATAGTGGTGAAACGTATCGTGAACCAGTTTATAGTGGGAACCTTTCCCTGATTCCCTTATGGCTTTCAAGGCTTCAGCTTTAGTTCTCAGGCTGCTCGTTTCGAAGCCAAGGGGTTCTACATACCCTAGAAGGCCGTACTCACCTAGCAGGTCAGCATAGGTGATAAGGGCTTCTACGCACCTGTGATGCCACCGGTTTCTGTCCTCGTCCTTGGATATGCCATTTGCCGGACAGAAGACTATTGCATCGCAACCCAAGGACTTCCCAATCTTCAGCAACTCCTCCAGCTCTCGCTTATGGGTCTCGGGCTTCTCATTGAATCGCTGCAATGCATTGATGCTCGTTATATGTATCGAGGCTGCAGACGCGGCTTGTCTTACCTGTTCAGGCTTCAAGCCATCGGTAACACCCCTTCCGTCAAGGTCGTTACGAAGTTCCACGGCTTGGAAATCGGCTTGCTTGGCCAAGGAAATAAATTCCAATATCTCCAAGGAAGGATTTATAATTCGATTTAGTGCATATGGAGATGAGTTCATCTGAGCCTCCTCATATAACTCTTTCAGTCTACCACCAAGTGGGGGGCTGTCAATGTTGGATGCTGTGCAATAGCGTAATTTAGACAGAATTATGCATTCTAATTTGAAAACGTTCTCAATAGGTTTTATATAGGGAAAAGATAGAAATCTTTATTTTTCCTTTTTATCATAAGAAATAGTTAAAGTTTGACAAATCGGTAAAACAGTGCAATCATAAAGTTATGATAACGTTTTCAATTTTCAGTATTGGAAGTGGTTGGCATGGAACGGGATGAAAAATACAGGAGACCGTATCTGAGGAGGTTCGTCCCGCTAGTGAAATTGTTCAAGCCAAAACAAGTATCTTGTTTGGGCACGATAAAAATCTTAGGAGGATTGAAATGAAAAAACTGTTTGTAGTTCTGGCTATCATGGTTATGATCGTATCCCCACTGGTTGCACAGGCATCAGGCGAGAGTGCTGGGAAAAAATCATATCAGACGTTGCAGATGTACACGGCCCTCGATACTGAAGAGGCCCAATACTATCTGGATGTGTTTCAGAAGAGCACTGGGATCAAGGTTGAATATGTTCGCATGAGCTCCGGGGAAGTGCTTGCAAGAATTGAGGCCGAACAGTCCAACCCACAGGCAAGTGTCTGGTTTGGCGGGTCCAATACAGACCATATCAATGCCTCTTCAAAGAAACTGCTCTCTTCTTACAAGCCTAATATTGATTTTGAACTCGCTCCGATGCTCCACGCTGACGACTACAGCTGGAACGGATTCTACACCGGTGCCATCGGGTTTGTAACCAACACCGAGTTCCTGAAGAAAAACAACTTGCAGCCACCCACATCTTGGGATGACCTGTTGCTTCCTGTCTACAGGAATCAGGTTGAAATGGCGTATCCGTACACCTCCGGAACCGCTTACACCACGTGGGCAACCATCATTCAGCTGAAGGGCCTTGAAGGGGCACTCGACTGGTGGGAGAAGTTCGATAAGAGCATCCACCAGTACACCAAGAGCGGAACAGCCTGTATCGCACGTGCCGGCCTCGGTGAGTGTGCGGTCGGAATCTCCTTCTCGCATGACATCATGGCTAAGGGTATTGCAATGGGTTACCCCTTGGTGATTTCCTTCCCTAAGGAGGGGACCGGGTATGAAGTGGGTGGAGTCTCCATGATCAAGGGCGCAAAACAGGTCCCTGAGGCACAGATTTTCATAGACTGGTGTTTCACCGAAGAGGCCCAGAACCTATTCAAGAAGTACTCAAGGCTTCCTGTCAATCCGAAGGCAACCGTTGCTGAGGGAGCCGTCAAGCTCTCCGATATCAAACTCATTGATTTTGATGCAGTGAAGATGGGTATGGCCAAGGACGAATATGTCACAGCTTGGAGAGACAGGATCGGTAAATAACGATCCTGATGCATGAGATTCGGGGTGCAGCCCCTTGTACGCAGTGTGCAGTAATGGTTGCACCCCTTAGTTTTGAGGGTAAAGAATGAAGAAGTTCAAATTCAGCAATACTACTCGGGTAAATGACCTCAGAAAGATGCTCGGAGAACCCTTTTTGATGCTTGCTATCCTTGTGGTTTTCTATCTTCTTATCACGTTTGTCATTTTCCCCATCTATCAGGTATTCAAGACCAGCCTCTCCTATGAGGGCTCTCTGAGCTTTAAGAACTACAGCGATGTGCTCAGAAGGTCTTACTACATCAGGCCCCTGATCAACAGCATGGTGCTTGGAGTGCTTGTTGCCACCATAGGGACGTTCATCGGGTTCACGTTCGCGTATGCGATAACAAGGACTCCAATGCGGGGCAAGGGCGCCTTCCGCATGATCGCAACCTTTCCGATGGTCTCTCCTCCCTTTGTGGTGGCTCTTGCCTGTATCCTGTTGTTTGGGCGTTCCGGATTTTTTGCCGGGGCGATCGGGAACATCTACGGCCTCACAGGGCTTGTCATCGTCGAGGTCATCGCTTACTCCCCGACAGCATTTTTGGCCCTTGTAGGTGTGTTGCAGGCCATTGATCCCGCTCTTGAGGAAGCGGCGATGGATTGTGGAGCTTCCCGTATCAAGATTTTCAGAACCATCATTCTTCCTCTGGCAACCCCAGGTCTGGTAAGTGCCTGGCTGTTGGTATTCATTCAGTCGCTGGCTGACTTTGGGAACCCCATGATCCTCTCCGGGAACTTTTCGGTCCTCTCCGTCCAGGCTTATCTGCAGATTACCGGCATGTATGACCTTGCCCGGGGATCCACTCTTGCAATCCTGCTCCTGATCCCCACAGTGCTCGCCTTCTACCTGCAGAAATATCTGCTTTCAAAGAAGTCCTACGTGACAGTCACAGGCAAGCCGACCTCTGCCACCATCAAGAACCTTGAGTGGTACATCAAGGCTCCTGTCTATGCAATATGCATATTCTTTGCAGCTGTCGTGCTGCTTTTCTATGGGATGGTAGTGTGGGGCTCTTTCCAGAAACTCTGGGGGGTGGACTCGTCGCTTACGCTACGCAACTATACGCAGATGTGGAAAATGGGCAAGGGGTACATTGTGGACTCCCTGGTCATATCTGCCGTTGTTACCCCTATCACTGGGGTGCTTAGCATGTTCATCGCTTACCTCACCACTAGAAAGCAATTTCCCGGCAGGAATTTCATCGAGTTCTCTTCCATGCTGACTTTTGCAGTCCCGGGTACTGTGGTAGGTATCGGATATATCCTGGCATTCAATACGACATCGCTTCTGATGCCCATAACCCTTACCGGGACAGGGGCCATCATCATGATCCTGTTGGTGTTCAGGAACCTTCCGGTTGGAATTCGCAATGGTGTGGCGGCTATCCAGCAGATCGACCCCTCCATTGAGGAGGCCTCGATCGACTTGGGTGCCGACAGCAGCATGACCTTCCGCAAGATTACCCTGCCGATGATCACTCCGGCGTTCTTCTCCGGCCTTGCAAACTGTTTTGTCCGTTCGATGACGGCAATCAGTGCGATCATTTTTGTGGTTTCTGGAAAATGGAACCTTATCACCGTTGCGGTTCTCGGGTTCGTCGACAATAGCCAGTATGCGCAAGCTGCTGCCATGAGCCTGCTGCTCATTGCGATTGTCCTTGCAGCCCTTGGGCTGATCAAGTTGTTTACCGACAGGATGGGAAGAGGCATGAGTGCTTCCCTGGTCTTGGAATAGGGAGAAACCATGAAACAAAAATATTTGGAATTGAAAAAACTGGCGAAATCTTTTGGTAAAGGGGACTCTACCTTCTTTGCCGTTGACCATATTGACCTTGCAGTCAAGGAGGGGGACCTTGTCACCCTCCTGGGTCCTTCAGGGTGCGGGAAGACCACCACCCTCCGTATGATAGCAGGGTTCCATACCCCGACAAGTGGGGATGTGCTCATTGATGGAACCAGTGTGAACAACATCCCCCCTAACAAACGCCCTACGTCTATGGTGTTTCAGAACTATGCGCTTTTTCCGCATATGACGGTGTTTGAGAACATCGCCTATGGCCTGCGAATTCGCAAGGAAAACCATGCTACGATCGATAAGAAGGTCAACGACATCATGAACCTGATAGGTCTTGAAAACCTTGGGGACCGTCAGCCACGGCAGCTCTCCGGAGGCCAGCAGCAGAGGGTTAGCCTGGCGCGTGCCATGGTCATGGAGCCGAAGGTGTTGCTGTTCGACGAACCGCTCTCCAATCTGGATGCCAAACTCCGTGTCTCGACACGCCTTGAGATCCGCAAGCTGCAACAGAGGGTGGGTATCACCTCTGTCTATGTGACCCATGACCAGGAGGAGGCCATGACCCTCTCCGACCAGGTGGTGATAATGAACAAGGGCCGGATCGAACAGATAGGCTCTCCGTCAGACATCTACAGCCATCCTGCAAACAGGTTCGTAGCCGGTTTCATAGGAAAGGCAAACTTCCTTGAATCGGTTGTAGAAGAGGTTACAGACGAGCAGGTAATCGTCTCCTACCAGGGTAAGAGGATCGCGGCTCCCCGGTGGGACAAGAAGATCAAGGTCAAGGATAAGGTGGTGGTGGTCGCTCGTCCCGAGTCGATCATCCCTGAACTGCCATCAGATGAGCTGGTGGAGGGCCTTGTCGCTGACTCTGTCTACTTCGGTTCGCAGATGCTCTATGAGGTCGAACTGCCTGATGGAAAGATGCTGCAGATCGAGGTTGCCGATCCCCAGTACCACGTGCAGTTCGAACGAGGTCATAAGGTAGGGCTCTCATTCAAGGACAGAAGCCTGCACTTGTTACCCTCAGAGGAGAAATAGAATGAAGTATGACATTGTTATGATCGGCCACATTTCTCAGGATATCATGGTCGACCACCTTAATAACAGGATGGACCTTATTGGCGGGGCTGTTGTCTACTCTTCCTTTTCCGCTGCCGCTTCGGGCAGCAAGGTTAAGGTGGTGACCAAGCTTTCAAAAGAGGATGGGCATATACTGGATTCATTGCAGCGGAAAAACATCACGTGGGAGGTTTGTCCTTCCAAGGCAAGTACCGCCATCAAGAACGTCTATCTGACTGCTGATAAGGAGCGCCGAAATGTGTTCCTCATTTCCCAGGCGGATCCTTTTACCTTGGAAGAGGTAGTGGGGGATGAGACGAGGATCTTCCACCTCGCAGGTCTGTTCGGCGGGGAGGTCCCCGACACCCTTGTACGCCCTCTTTCCGAGAAGGCTGAGGTTGCTATGGATGCCCAGGGTGTGCTGAGGTGTCTTGATGAAGAGGGGAACCTCGCTTTTAGGGACTGGGACCGCAAGGAGGAACTGCTTCCTTTCATCAAGTATTTCAAGACTGATGCTGCAGAGGCAGAGATCCTGACAGGCTTGTCCGACCGTGAGGATGCCGCAAGGCTTCTGAACAGGTGGGGCTCCGAAGAGGTCATGCTGACGCACAACACCGAGGTGATGGTCTGCGCTCAGGGGGAGATTTATACGGCCCCCTATACCCACCGCACCAATGAGGGTCGTACTGGACGGGGGGACACTACTTTTGCGGCTTATCTTGCTTGGAGGAAGGATCACTCTGTCAAGGAGGCTACAGCGTATGCAGCAGCTCTCTGCTCCATGAAGATGGAGGTTCCAGGTCCTTTCAAAGGGAGCCTTGAAGATGTGCTCAAGCGTATGAAAGAGGATGCCAGGTAACGTCCAAGCCGATAAAGAGTCCCTTGCGGACTGATCGTAGAAAGCCCGCAGCCCTGATACAGAGCTGCGGGCTTTTCTTTGGTATGGCCGTATATGCTGGCCTTACGGACACCAAAAGGTCCTGTCACTACTCTCCCTTATATTTCCTCTCTGGCCATATCTTCACATCCTTATCAAGCAGCCATGTGTGTTCTTTGCGATAATATCTGGTAGTAGGAAGCCATTTCTCTTCAGGCAGGTGAGGGATCATCCAGATGTAATACATCGCGTATCCCGCTCCTGCGACCTGCGAATGGGTTACGTTGGGAGGGATCAGTGAGGTGTCGCAATCCTTGACCACATGCGCATCCTCATCCAATAGGGAGACGCCAAAGCCTTGTGAGGGGAACAGTCTGTAGTGGTAGATTTCAGGGTGGGGATGGTCGTGCGGGGGATAGGACGACCATTTGCCAGGATGGTTGATGACCTCGCCCAGGACCATGTTGCTATATGGTGCTATCTCCCCATCGAAAACAGTACGGACGGTTCTGTTGGAAGCTTCATTCAGGACCCCCGCTCCGAAGATATCGCTTTTGACGTTGTCGGGTGTATATACCTTTGACGGGAAATCACCCTTGTTTTCACATCTCTCGACGCATATTTGAGTTTTCTTGTGCGCTTGTATCGTGACTTGTCTAGTTCTGGAAACATGGAGGACCTGAGGTGCCTCGTCCAAAAAACTCTCTCGCTTGGCGAGATGATTGACCCCTTCCGTGATAAATGTCACTTCACCGAAAATCAGGAGGTATGCCCTTTCCAAGGGCAATTCGCACTTGTATGTATCACCCTTATCCATAGCAAGGATTCCAAAATCAAGGAGCATCTCCTTGTGTTTGCCTTTCAAGGCCGTGATCGGGTTGTAACCGTTATTAAATTCTTTTTCATGTTTTACTATCATTCGTATCGTCTCCTTCGTTTCCAGTGTAGCGTCTTATCCGCAGGTTCTCTAGGTTTGGATGAGACCCAAGGGTATGCCTAGAAGCAAACATCACCTCACATTCGGTACCGTCACGCACCCGTCAGGGAGGACGAGAAGCTTCGGATCGCGCACACCGTTGTCCCTTGCCTTCATCAGCGCCTTGTCCACGGCCTCCTGCAGGTTGTGCACCGGCTCTATGAACAGCCCCTCCAGGATGGGGTCTTCCAGCATGGTCAGGCCCTGCACCTGCATCCTTTGGGATATGGCGGCCATCTTGGCGGCCTTGTGGTAACCGAGCTTGTAGCCCTCCTTGATCCTGCTGATGGCTTGCTGCGGGCTGTCGGCCCCGCTGAGCAGCTTGGCGAACTCCTCGTCACCCAGGCCCTCCCTGCATGAGGAGACCAGGATGAGGGTGCCGCCGTCCTTGGTGGCCAGAGCCCCGTTGTCTATCGCCTTCTGCGACTGGTAGAGGTTGATGTCCATGGGGAACTTGGCGACGGAGACCACCACATCCGCCTTTTGGGGGATGTCCACGCAGAAGATGTCCTTGGCAACCTCCACCGCCGCATGGAAGGCCCCTATCAGGTCCCCGCTGCTTGCAGCTGCGACCTCCTGGTCCTTGTCCAGCACGGTCATCAGGGAGAATATGGGGGCGTGGATGTGGGGCAGGGCATCCATCATGTCCTCGTGGACAGGGTTGCCCTCGAGGGCGAGGGAGTGCGCCCTGTCGCTGAGGGCGAGCTTGTGGTTTTCCGTTATCGTCTCGAAGCTGGCCACACCGGGCAGGAACGCCTTGCGCCCCCCTGTGAAGCCGGCGAAGTAGTGCGGCTCCACGCTGCCTGTGGCTATGATCCTCTCGGATTCGAAGAGGAGCTTGTTGAGGGTTATGGGTGTCTTGTTCCTCGTCTCCCCCAGATGGACGAGGTCGTCCGCCTTCTTGGAGTCATGGGATACGCAGCGCCCCTGGAGCCTCGGGGCGAGCCTGCCCAGGATCTGGGCGAACTCCTCTCCCCTCGCTCCGCGGTGGGCCCCCGTAGCTATGAGGAGGGTGATCATCGAATCGGTTATCTGGTGCCGCTGCAGATAGGGAAGCAGCGCCTCGAGCATCGCCGGGGTCGGGGTGGGGCGGGTGGCGTCGTTTATGATGATGAGCACGCTTTTCGCCCCCTTCAGGAATGCATCGAGCGAATCCGATCCGACAGGGTGTTCCAGGGATTCGGCGATGACGCCCTCCTTGCCCCCGCCAAGGTCGTTCGGCTCGAAGACTCCCAGGAGGGCGGCCTGCGCAACCTCCAGGGAGAGGGTCTCTTGTAGGTAGGGCAGCGTCATTCGCTTCATCTCTTCTCCTGAACTCTGACGGCAACCTGAAGGTTGCGTTCGTACGCCTTTTCCATTGCCACGATGAGAGGCAGCCTCTTTCCTGCAAGGAAGCGCACCATCGCCCCCCCTGCGGTGCAGATGTAGGAGTACTTGTCCAGATCGGTGAACTTGGCGGCTGCGGTGATGGTGTCCCCGCCTCCTACGACCGTATACCCCTTCGCATCGGCGATCGCCCTCCATATCTCCCTGGTGCCTTTTTCCCACCGGGGGTCTTCATAGACCCCGGCCGGTCCGTTCACAAAGACGGACCCCGCCCCGGCTATCTCCTGGCGGTAGGCACTGATGGTCCTCTCCCCGACATCGGGGAAGAGCCTCTCCTGCATGGCCGGGTCCCCCGCTATCGCCGTAGCGGCGATTTCGGCGCGTTCGCCGTCGCTTTCATACGCGAGGTCCTCGGGTATGAGGAACTTGTCCTCCCACCCGTCCAGCAAGGCCTTGGCCTCATCGACAAACTGCAGCAGGTCCCTCTCCCTGAGGAACCGCTCGCTCGCGCTTCCCAGGTCGACACCCTTCGCCATGAGCATCACCAGGCCTGTTATGCCTGTGGTGAGGATCTTGTCTGCGATCTTCCCGGAGAGCACGTTGCGCATCATGCCGAAGGCGTCGGAGATCTTCCCCCCGCCCAGGACAAAGATGCACGGCCTCGCAGGGCTCCGGGCCACCTTCGAGAGGGCGCTGTACTCCGCCACCAGCTGCTTTCCCCCTGCTGTGGGCAGCAGTTCCTGGAAAGCGACCATGGAGGGTGCGTTGCGGTGGGCGGCGGCGAAGGCGTCGTTGACATAGAGGTCGGCCAGGGGTGCCAGGCTCCTGACGAGCCAGGTGCCGAGCATCTCGGAAGGGGAGAGCTTCACTTCCTTTTCAAAGGCAGTGACCTCCTCTGAAAGGTAGCGGAGGTTGCCCAGCAGGACAGCCTCCCCATCCTTGAGGCTTTTCACCTTCTCCACCGCTGCCCGGCCGCACACGTCGTCGATGTATGCGACGGGGTAGCCGGTGAGCCTTCCCAGGATGCCGGCGTGCTCGGCGAGGGGGATCAGGTTCTGGTAGTCCAGGGTGTCGCCCTGATGGGCGATGACCGCTACCCTGGCCCCTCCGTCGAGCAGGGCCTTGAGGGTGGGGGCGGCCTTCTCCAGGCGGTTGGTGTTGACGATCAGCTTCGTCCTGCTGTCGATCGGCGAGTTGATGTCGGGGCGGAACAGTACCGTCCGCCCCTTCAGGGTGAAGTCCTCAAGGCTCTTCATCCTCATGTCGATTTTTTCCATTTTCCAATCCCCAGGTATTTGTTGGTCTCCTCAGTGCCCGCCTTCCGGCTCTCCTGCATCCTCATCGCAGCCCTTATGGCATCGATGCTCTCGGGGATGACCACAGCCTCCTGGGGGATGTTGATGGCGAACATGATGTCCCTGCCGCTCTTCACCACCGAGTCGCTCCAGAGGGCGATCTCATACATGTCCCCCCGGGAGTTCCCGAGGTCGCGCGCATACCTGAAGAGGCTTGCATTGCCCAGGAACCCCTCGTCGATGGAGACCACCCTGATGCGGGGATGGGCCTTGAAGATGTCGATGGCCTCCTCGACCGAGATTTCCTTCTTGGGAGTCAGGACGACGGTGATGATGTGCCCGTGGGTCACCGGGGTGTGGACCAGGATTCCCGTTGCCTCGATATGGGGCATGATCGTCATGAGGTCCAGGGCCTGGTGGCTGGGGGCCTTCTCCATCTGCAGGGCATTGGTAAGCCCGCGATGGTAGTCGCCGGGGTCAGCGACCCGGCGGATGATCGTGATGGCGACCTTCTCCGCCCCGACACTCCTGTCCAGGCAGTCCACCGCCCTGATGAGGCCGGTGGTGTTGCAGGAGGTGAGCTTCAGGAAGTCTGCGCCCACACCCTTCTCGTAGTTTGCATACCCATGGAAGAAGACATCGGCAACCGAGTTCTTCTCTCCGCCCTGGAACACGGCCTTCTTGCCGTGCTTCTCATACAAAGCCTTGTTCTTCAGCCCGACACCCGCACTGGTGGCGTCGAGCATGATGTCCACCTGCTTCACCAGGTCCTCAAGCGTCCCGCTGATGGGAATGCCCGCATCATCGAGAGCCTTGCGGTTTTCCGGCGCCGCGGTATAGAGCTTGTAGGGCATGCCCCGCTCTTTCAGGGCGCGTACGCTCAGCGTTGGGGCCACATCGGCGACTCCCACCAGCTCCATGTCCCCTTGCAGGGCAACACCGTCGGCAAGCCTCTGTCCTATCACTCCATAGCCGGCTACACCGACCTTGATTTTCTTTGCCATAATACACTCCTAAATGTTTGCAGTCTCTCGAATGTATGCGCGTGCCATCAGCGCATACTCCAATGGATTCGCTATTGCCGGGTCCTGTTCTGCTTCAACAACCCACCAACCTGTATAGTCTGCCTTTTTCAGTGCGGAAAAGATGGGGGCGAAGTCGATGCTGCCATCGCCAGGGACGGTGAACACCCCTTCCTTCACGGCTTTGAGGAAAGACCATTTCTGCTTCTTTGCCGTCTCCAGTCTCTTCTTTCGGACATCCTTGAGGTGCACATGCCAGATCCTGTCCATCCACTTGTTCAGGGGGGCCATATGATCTTCGCCTGCGAATACCAGATGCCCTGTGTCGTACAGCAGCCCTACCAAAGCAGGGTCTGTATTCTCCATCAGGCGGTCGATCTCAGCATTGGTCTGTATTCCCGTTCCCATATGATGGTGGTAGGTAAGGCGCAGGCCACGCTCTTTCGCCCTGAGACCTAGCTTGTCCATTCCTTCGGTAACCTTCTTCCACTCGGATTCGGTGAAGGTCGGCTTGGCATCAAAGACAGGAAGGTCCTGCCGCCCCTGGATCGAGTTGCCTTGTTCTGCAACTCCGACAACCTTCGCTCCCATGGCCTTGAGGAAGTCGCAGTGGACAATGAAATCCTTCTCGACCTGCTCATAGCTCTGGGTGGTAAGGAACATGCTGAACCACGCATTGCAAATCTGCAGTCCCCTAAGTTTGAGAGCCTTTTTCAGTACTTCAGGATCTTTAGGATACTTGTTTCCCACTTCCGAACCGCTGAAGCCAGCAAGTGCCATTTCGCTGACACACTGATCAAAGGTGTTCTCCCCTCCGAGTTCCGGAAGGTCGTCGTTTGTCCAGCCGATAGGGGCAATAGCCAGTGAAATCTTCTTCTCACTCATCACATTTTTCCTCTTTAGAATTTTCTTGTTTTTGCGATTTCAAGTTGCAGTTCCTTCCAAGCTTCAACCACTTCAGGGTTGCTGGAAACCTCAGCGGTTCCCACTCTCCACCAGGACTCGTAGCCATCGGTCATAGATTTTGGTGCCACATGCACATGGATGACGCTGGACCTTTTCTCCTTGAGAGCCTTTTCGGTAACCTCTTTCAGTTCCTTGAGGGTAGTTGCAGTGAAGCCTGCAGCTCCCCAGCTCTGTGCGTTGAGTGCATAGTCGACGCTCAGTGCTGCTCCGGTAAGTCTGCCGGTGCTCTCTTCGCGCATATTCCATTCGTTTCCGTAATGGATGATGCCCTGACTGTTCTGCAGATTGTCGATGCAGTGGAATCCGGCATTGTCCAGGACGTAAACTATGATTTTCTTGCCCTCTTGGATCGAGGTGAGCAACTCTGTATGGAGCATGGTGTAGGCGCCATCGCCTACGATAGCCACAACATCCCTGTCAGGATGCGCGACCTTGGCCCCAAGTGCCCCTGCGATCTCATAGCCCATGCAGGAGAAGGCATACTCCATGTGGTATGTGCCCTCTCTCCTTGTCCTCCAGACACGTTGCATATCACTGGGAATCGAGCCTGAACCCGATACTACGATTGTATCTTTGGGCAGGAGTTTGTCATTGAGCTCCCCAAGGACCCGCGCCTGAGAGAGGGAGTTTGGAATCTCTTCGCTATAGAGACGGTCGACTTCCTTGTTCCAGAGGCTTTTCTCCTCTTCTATCCTCTTGCCCCACTCGGATTGATATCCCTCCGCCTTGAGCTTCTCTGTCAAAGCGCGCAAGGTGGCCTTTGCATCGGCAACTATGGGGATGCCGTTCAGCTTGAAGGCATCGAAACTGGCAACGTTGATCGAGAGGAATACTGCCTCAGGATTCTGGAACAGCCACTTCGAACAGGTCGTGAAGTCTCCCATCCTTGTCCCGACGGCTAGAATCAGGTCAGCTTCTTTTGCAAGGCGGTTGGAGGCCTGGCTGCCGGTCACCCCTATGCCTGAGAGGTTGTAAGGATTATCCCAAAGAACGGTTCCCTTTCCAGCTTGGGTCTCCCCGAAGGGGATGTGGAAAGCAGAGCAGAATTCCTCGAGTTCCTTGCCCGCTTCCGAATAGCGTACGCCGCCGCCAAGGATGACAAGCGGTTTTTTCGCCTTGGTGATGGCTGTTACACTTCTTGCAACCTGGGAAGGGGTGGGAAGCCGGCGTTCGATGTGATGAATCCGTTTTTCAAAGAATTCAGCAGGATAGTCATAGGCTTCGCCCTGGACATCCTGCGGAAGCGCCACAGTTACAGCCCCTGTCTCCGCAGGGTCTGTAAGCACGCGCATTGCATTGATCATCGCACTCATCAGCTGCTCGGGGCGGTTTATCCTGTCCCAGTATCTGCTTACCGAACGAAAGGCATCGTTGGAGCTGTTGGTGTAGTCATGAGGGGTCTCTATCTGTTGGAGGACCGGATCAGGTTGCCTTGAGGCAAATATGTCGCTGGGCAGCAGAAGTACCGGTATATGGTTGGCACTGGCTGTTCCCGCACCTGTCACCATATTCAAGGCCCCCGGACCGATGGAGGATGTCACAGCTATGATCTTCTTGCGGTTATGCTCTTTAGCAAACGCGGTCGCTGCATGCACTGCACCCTGTTCGTTTTTAGCCTGGTAGAAGGGAAGGGTATTCTCTTTTGCTGCAAGTGCCTCTCCTAGGCCAACTACACATCCGTGGCCAAATATACCGAACACACCCTCTACGAATTTAGTTTCAATTCCATCGACCATCACATACTGGTTGTCCAGGAATCGGAGAAGGGCTTGTGCCATGGTCAGTCTTATCGTTGTCATTGCGCACTCCTTGTACTTATGAATTTCTCTTTGGTTCCCAGATTTGGGTATCGGGTTTGTTCTCCCTCTTGATCATAGCATCACATCTGGCGGGTACTCTGATGAGCTCTTCCTCACAATCCTCAAGCTTGTGACAGCCAAAGCCCACCATCTCTGCTCTATGTACCCTGCCTTGTGGCACTTTCTCAGCATACCCATGGATAAACGGACCGTAGTGGCTCAACTGCATCGCTATACACCCAACTCCTTCTTCATCTCCCTAATGGTTATGGGACGACCTTCTTTGAGGGATTTTCCAGCCGCGAGGGCTGCCACCATATCTTCAAAGCCATCTTCACCGGAAACCACTACTTCAGTGTCATTCCTGATCGCATCTACAAAGGAGTTGATCTCCTCTACAAAGGCTTCCTTGTACCTCTCGAGGAAGAAGTACAGCGGCTTGTCGCTGGTAACCCCTTCAACTGTAGAGAGTGAGACACGGGTGGGGGTGTCGTTCTCAGCCTGGGCCGAACCCTTGGAGCCGAACACTTCTACACGCTGGTCATAGCCGTAGACAGCCTGACGGGAGTTGTCGATGACACCAATGGCCCCATTGGCAAATTTAAGGGTGACGATTGCAGTGTCAATATCTCCGGCCTTGCCGATTTCAGGATCGACCAGAACTGCTCCGACTGCAAAGACTTCCACTATCTCGCTATCTGCCTGGTAACGGGCCATATCGAAGTCATGGATCATCATGTCTAGGAATATTCCCCCGGAAACAGCCACATAGGCAGGACTTGGGGGTGCCGGATCTCTAGAGGTGATTTTCACCACATGCACATCCCCGACCTTGCCGGCCTTGGTAAGGTCCCTGACCTGTTTGAAGTTGTGGTCAAACCGTCTGTTGAAGCCCAGTTGGAGTTTGACCTTGTGCTTCTTGGCGGTCTTGATTGCTTCCAGACCCTTCTGGACAGAGAGATCTATGGGCTTTTCACAGAATATATGCTTGCCTGCCTTAGCCGCAGCAATGGTGAAGTCCGCATGGGTGGAGGTTGAACTGCAAACGATGATGGCCTGTATGTCAGGATGGTTGATGAGTTCTGTCGGGTCTGCCGTTACCAGACCGATGCCCAAGCCATGTGCCCAGTTTTTCATCTCTTCAGTCATGTTGACGTCAGAAATCCCTACAACCTCAATGGACTGTACGAATCGTGTAATATTCTCCGCATGCAATCGTCCGATTCTCCCGGCACCAATAATTCCAATTTTCATGGTTTTTCAACCTCCTGTGTGTGAAACGTTCAGAGAGTATAATTTCTTCTCATATGAAAACGTTATCAATACTATGAGTATACTACGTGCACTGTTTTTGTAAAGTGTTTTCTTAGCTATGGGTCAAATCTTTGTAAAATATGCGTTTTATGCAATAAATGTTTGACAAATGATATAATCGGTGCAACTATAATATCTGATAACGTTTTCAGATAGCTAATCTTTTTCTGAACATGTAACTTTTTCGGTCTGGTTTTATTGCTGCAAGGAGGGTTAGGTGCAAAGCGAGAATAACATATTGGAACTTCGCAATATTGTAAAACGATATCCGGGTGTCCTTGCCCTTGATGACGTCAGCATGCGTGTGGAGGCTGGTGTGGTCCATGGGCTTGTCGGTGAGAACGGTGCAGGGAAATCAACCCTGATAAAAGTACTCTCCGGAGCGCACAGCCCTGATTCGGGCGAAATTTTCTTCGATGGTCAGGCCTTCTCCTCTCTCACTCCTTTTCAGGCGATGAATTTGGGCATCGCTTGTATTTACCAGGAGCTCAACCAGGTAAACTACATGACCGTTGCAGAGAATATATTTCTTGGCCGCGAACTGAAGGGCAAGCGCTCGATCCTTGATCGAAAGACACAAGAGGAGCAGACAAGGCAGTTGTTGAAGGACTTCGAGCTTGATATCGAGCCTGATATGGCTGTCGGATATCTTGGTGTGGGCAGACGGCAGATGGTTGAAATCTGCAAGGCTGTCCATGCAAAGGCGAAACTCATCATCATGGACGAGCCTACAGCGAGTCTGAGTGAGAAGGAGGCAGGGGAGCTGTTCCGGATCGTGGAGAAGCTGAAGAAGCAGCATGTCACCATGATTTTCATCTCCCACCGCCTCGATGAGATCAAGTCTATCTGTGACACCCTGACAGTCATGCGTGACGGCAAGGTTGTGGCAGACAAAGCTGTTTCTGACGTCACTGTCGACAATATCATCCGCCTGATGGTAGGGCGCGACATCACCAACAAATATCCCAAGAAAACCGTTCCCCAGGGGCCGGTCCTTCTGGAAGTGAAGAACCTGGAGAAGGAAAACACCTTTTCCGATATCAGCTTTTCTGTTCGCGCCGGAGAGATTTTAGGTTTTTCCGGACTGGTCGGAGCGGGTAGGACCGAAGTTGCCCGTGCGCTCACCGGGGCTGACAAGCTCAATGGGGGGGAGATCTATGTCAACGGGAAGAAAACAAACATCAAGAATCCCCGTGACTCCATCAAAGCTGGAATTGCCTTCCTCACTGAAGACCGCAAGGGGCAGGGGTTGGTCTTGCTGCAATCGGTGGAGTTCAATTCGACCTTGGTCAACCTTCAGGATTTCAAGAGAAGGAAGTTCTTCATCGACCTTCCGAAAATACGCAAGGCATCCCAGAAGATGGTCGATGACATGCGCATCAAGGTCCCTTCAGTATCTACCCTTGCAGGCCAGTTGAGCGGGGGTAACCAGCAGAAGGTGGTCATTGCCAAGTGGCTGATGACATCTGCAAGGATCTTCATATTTGATGAACCCACCAGGGGTGTCGATGTAGGGGCGAAGATCGAGGTCTACAACCTGATCAATGAGCTGGTGAGCAACGGGGCTGCGGTCATTATGATCAGCAGTGAGATGGACGAGTGCATGGGGATGGCTGACCGCATTATGGTAATGCACGAGGGCAGCATCACCGCAGAGATCCAACGTGATGAGTTCTCCCAGGAGAAAATCATGTATGCCGCTTCGGGCATCGTGCAATGAAAGAGGAACAGAGATGAAAACTTTGCGTTGTGGGGTTATCGGACTTGGTCGATTGGGGTACCGCCATGCGGCAAATCTTGCAGGAAGCGTAGCGAACGCCTCTCTTGTGGCTGTCTCCGACAGTTCGGAGGAAGCCCTCTCCCGTTTTGCCAAAGCGTATCCTTCCGTACTCCAGTTTCATGATTATAGGGCTTTGTTGGCAGTGAAAGAGCTGGATGCGGTCATCATCGCATCATCAACAACAATGCACGCTCCCATGGTGGCCGATGCCATCAGGGCTGGGAAAGCAATCTTTTGTGAAAAGCCACTCTCCTTGGATTTGGAGGAGGCAAAGGCCATCCGGGCTCTTGCCAGAGAGCATGGGGCATTTGTACAGCTCGGCTTCATGAGGCGTTTTGATACCGCCTATCGAAGGGCAAAAGAGAAGATCGACAATAATGAGGTCGGCAAGCCGATCTCGCTATTGGGCATAAGCCGCGATCCCTCCTGTCCGCCTATTGCGTTTGCCGCATCCAGCGGCGGTCTTATCCTCGACCTCTGTGTGCATGACCTCGACCTGTGCCGTTGGTATGCAGGCAGTGAGGCTGTGGAGATTTACGCTCGTGGTGGTGTGATCCGGTATGAGGAGCTGGCAGGGGTCAACGATATAGACCATGTCAATATAGATGTGCGTTTTGCCAACGGATTTCTCGCATCCTTGGAAGGGAGTCGCAATTCGCAGTATGGCTATGACGTGCGTACCGAGATCGTCTGTAGCGAGGGGGCCCTGTTTGTCGGATCGTTGCAGGAACTCCCTTTGCAGCATATGGCGCCGGATGGTATCAGGGTGGGGACGATCCCCGGGTTCCTTGAGCGCTTTGCCCAGGCCTATCTGCAGGAACTGGAGTGCTTTGTCCAAGATGTGCTGGCGGGCAAGAGTTCTGCAGTAGGAGTTGAAGATGGGGTTGCGGCCCTTGAACTCTGCCTTGCTGCAAATGTGTCGTTGGCCACAAACCGACCGGTTACCATTCCACAATAATCAACGTTGCTACATATACAAGGGAGATGAAACGATGAGAGAGGCATTACAGAATCTAGTGAAAATATTGAGAAGACGAAAAAAAAGTGAGGGAAGGCGAAGCTTCGGCATTTTGTTGAGCCTCATTGTCCTGTGTGCAATCATTGCAATACTATCCCCCCGTTTCCTTACGATCGACAACCTCAGGAATGTTACCAGTCAGGCAACAGTCAGTGCGGTAGTATCGATAGGCCTGTTCCTGGCTATCCTCACTGGGGGTATCGACCTCTCAGTCGGATCGATCCTTGCCCTTTCGATCATGATGATGGGAATTTTCCAGGTAAACCTTGGATGGGACCCGTATCTCTCGATGTTTCTGTGCCTTGGGGTGGGAAGCCTTGTGGGATTGGCCAACGGCCTGTTGCTCACCAAGCTCAAGCTTCCCCATCCGTTTATCTCAACGATGGGTACCCAGAAGATTGCACGGGGGCTCTCCCTCGCGGTCACTGCAGCTGCTCCCATCAGCGGGTTCGCACTGCCTGTGCAGTTTCTCGGCAGCAGTTCCATCGGACCGATACCAGCCAGTGTCATTCTGGTCATCATCCTCTATGTCGCAATGTACTTTTTCCTTACAAACACCGCAACAGGCAGGCATATCTATGCTGTGGGAGGAAATGTTGAGGCAAGCAGACTGAGCGGGATCAATGTGGACAAGGTGCTGTGCATCGTCTATACCCTCAGCGGCTTTATGGCGGCCTTGGGTGGTATCGTCCTGGTAGGACGGGTAAATGCCGCCTATCCCCTGGCCGGACAGGACTATGAGACAGATGCCATTGCAGCTGTAATCATCGGTGGGTCCAGTTTTTCCGGAGGTGTGGGAAAAATCTACAACACGGTCATAGGAGTACTTATCATAGCGGTTCTTCGCAATGGTCTGAACCTTTTGAATGTGGACTCGGCCTTCCAGACGGTGGCCATTGGTGTTGTCATAATCTTGGCAGTCTACCTCGATGTGATAAGGCAGAAGAAGTCCAAGATATCCAAATAGATTCTTAGGATTGCCTAGCAGTCCAAATGTTTTAGTGTGTTACTTCATTTCACGACAAAATAAGGAGGAATGAGATGAAAAAGGTAAGCGTAGTTATTTTGATTCTGGCTCTTTTGCTGGTCTCTGCAAACGTGTTTGCACAAGGTGCCAAGGAAACCGAAGCCGAAGGTGGCAAGTTGAAGGTCGCCATGGTCTTGAAGACTCTTAGCAGTGAGTACTGGAAGCGTGTTGTGAACGGTGCTGTTGAAGCAGCTGAAAAGTATGATGTCGATCTCATCAAGCTTGGGCCTCCCAGTGAGGATGCAGTCGAACAGCAGATCAACATGGTGCAAGACGTGCTGACCTCAAACCCTGTGGCTTTGGTATTCTCGCCTTCACAGCCTACAACGGCGGTGAATGTGTTGATGAAGGCCAAGGAGAAGGGAATTCCTGTAATCCTGGTTGATACTCCGATGGGTGAGGGCTTCACGGACTTTGCTACATTCATTGGTACCGAGAACTATGCAGCTGGCAAGCTTGGTGCGGAGGTCATGATCAAGGCCCTGGGCAAGAACAAGAAGGCTGTCGTTCTCGAAGGTGCTCCTGGCAACCCGACAACGACGCAGCGAGCCGATGGTGCCGAAGATGCCTTCAAGGCAGCTGGCTATCAGATCCTTTCCCGCCAACCTGGCTATAGTGACCGCGAACGTGCCTATACCACCATGCAGAATATCCTGCAGGCGAACAAGGACGTCGATGCAGTATTCTGCTCCAATGATGAGATGGCACTTGGTGCCCTGCGCGCTCTTCAGCAAGCGGGTGTGAAGGCAGCAGTCATGGGAACCGACGGAAATAAGGGGGCTCTTGAGTCCATTATAGCCGGAGGCCTCTTTGGTTCGGCAGCCCAGAAGCCCGAGATGATGGGTTATCTTGGTGTTGAGTATGCGGTCAAGCTTGCAAGAGGCGAGAAGATCGAGAAGAGGATCGACAGTGGTGTTGATATCATCACCATCGAGACTGCGCAAGCTGCCCTTGATAGCTTGAAATAATCAAAATTGTCTGAGGGGGCTTTCATCTGGAGGCCCCCTTTTTACCATGTAAATTAGGGAGAAGAAGATGCACGACCAAAGCATAGCAATAGGCATCATAGGCACAGGTGGTATGGGGGGATCTCATGCCCTGAACCTATCGCATCATGTAGTCGGAGCCCGCATAGTGGCTCTATGTGACGTGGATCAGGCTCGTCTTGAGTCCCTGGCCCGTGAGGTTGGCAAGCCTCGTCTCTACACCGATCCTTTTACACTTATCGAAGATCCCTCGGTAGAGGCCGTCATCGTCGCCTCTCCGGATGCGACCCATGCCCAGTATGTGTTGCATGCCCTCTCCTTCGGAAAACCCGTATTTTGTGAAAAACCCCTCGCCGCGACCGAGAAGGATGCCCTTGCAATCCTCTTGAAAGAGACTGAGATCGGCAAGAAAATGGTTTCTGTCGGATTCAATCGGCGGTTTGACCCTTGGCATCAGAAACTCAAGGAAGAGGTGGCAAGCAAGGCGTATGGCCTTCCGTTGCTCTGGAAAGGATTTCATCGCAACCCAAGCGCCATGTACAATACCGATGGCCCCTTTATCCTCAATAACTCTGCAGGCCATGATGTGGACTGTGTGCGGTGGGTACTCGGTTCCCCGATTGTTGAGGTTCACTGTTGTGGGATCAGATCGCGGTTGAGCCTTCCTGATGATGCCCGCGACCTGCTTATTGTGAATATGTTATTGGAAAATGGTTCCCGGGCCATAGCTGAGGTCTATGTGAACGCTTCCTATGGGTATGAAGTCGGTCTGGAGGTGGTGTGCCAGGAAGGCACTGTCTCGACCCTCCCCATCGAACGGACCTTTGTCAGAAACAAGGCCCGTAAAGGCGTCGCTGTTTCAGATGATTTTAGAGCGTATTTTGCAGATTCCTATCTGTTTGAGATACAAGATTGGGTGAACAGCCTCCTTACAGGCTCACCATTTAAAGGTGCCGATGCTTGGGATGGGTATGCAGCCCTTGTAATTACTGAAGCTGCTGGAAAATCCCTAACCCAAGGCAAGCCGATCCGTCCTGCCTTTGAGAAGATGCCCGCCTTGTATAGGAGGGAAACACCATGATGATACGATCGCTGATGACTGATTCCTTAGGTGCGCTTTCCTTTGAGGCAATGGTGAAGGAGGCTTCCTCTCTGGGCTTCGAAGCTCTTGAATTTGGTACCGGAAACTGGTCTGGGGCACCTCACCTTGATCTGGATCTCCTGCTTTCAAGCTTTGGGGCACGTGAAGAGTTCCTCGGGGTGTTGAAATCACACGGCTTGGGAATTTCTGCCTTGAACTGTTCAGGCAATGCCCTTGCCCCCAACCAGGGGGGAGTTGCCCATCAGCAGGTCGTCCGCAAGACACTCTCCTTGGCCTCCCTGCTGGGGGTGGGAAGTGTCGTGATGATGAGCGGACTTCCCGGCGGAGGGCCTGGGGAGACCACCCCCAATTGGATCACGACCAGCTGGCCACCGGAAAACATGGAGATCCTCTCATGGCAGTGGAAAGAGAGGCTCATCCCATACTGGAAGAATCTGGTAAAAGAGGCTTCCGATGCAGGGATTGAAAGGATAGCCTTGGAGAACCACGGCTCTCAGCTGGTATATAATGCCCGTACCCTCAAGATGCTCCGTTCTGAGGTGGGGCCCATGATCGGTATGAACCTCGACCCAAGCCATCTCTTCTGGATGGGAGGGGACCCGCGTTCGATGGTCCGATCCCTTGGGGATATGATCTACCATGTCCATGCCAAGGATGTGCGCGTGGAAATCGGAATGCATGAGGCTGACGGCCTTCTGGATACGAGGGGTATTGATGAGTATCCCTCAAGGGCCTGGAACTATGTTGCCTTGGGCCATGGTCACGGCCTGCTCTGGTGGAAAGAGTTTTTCTCCATCCTTGCTATGGTTGGGTACGACGGACCTGTCAGCCTTGAGATGGAAGACAGGACCATGGACCAACTTAGAGGGACTCGCACATCTATGGAGGTGCTGAAGGCAGCGCTTCCCCGAATGGGAAAGGAGTAGGATATGCTTCGTTTTTCAGCGAATATCGAGATGCTAGGAACCCATGTGGACTTTTACGAACGGTTTTCCCTTGCCAAGAAGTCTGGCTTCGATGCCGCAGAGTTCTGGTCTTTTGAAGGCAAGGACCTTGCAAGGATCGCCACACTAAGTCGGGAGCTCTCCCTTCCCATCAGCTCCCTTTCTGGTGATGGTCCGTCTTTCTCCCTCTGCGATGACTCCCATCGCAAGGGGTATGTCGAGTATGCACGGCGTGCAATGGATGCCGCCAATCTTGTCGGCTCGCCGCTCATTGTCCTTCATTCCAATGCCTTGGGCGAGGGAGGGCGGGTGGTGGACAGCTATTCCGAATCTTCTGTCTACCGCCTCTACATGAATATGGCCCTGACACTCTCCCTTCTTGCCCCGTATGCGGAGGAGGCTGGTATCACGTGTGTCCTGGAGCCTCTGAATGTCCAGGTTGACCATAAGGGAAACCTGCTTCGTTCCATCGCCGATGCGGTCGAGGTGGTGAAGGCTGTAGCCTCCCCAGCCATACAGGTGTTGTATGACCTCTACCATATGCAGATAGAGGGGGGTAACTTGCTATCGGTCTTTGCTCAGAATCGGGAGCATATCGGCCATATCCACATAGCTGACAACCCCGGGCGTCATGAGCCGGGGACTGGGGAAATAAACTACAGCAGGGTTGTTCCGGGTTTGGAGAGGCTCGGGTATGAAGGGGTCGTGGCTTTTGAGCTTTCTCCGCACTCGACCTATGAAAAGGCTGTCGAGGCGATTATGGCGCTGAAAACGTTTGTATGATTGATCATTGTGCTTATATTCATCTTTAGGCTATTATATACTGAGATGCATTATAAAGGTCAGGGTATATTTCATGGTTAGTATCAAGGATATTGCAGAGCTTGCCGGAGTTTCCGTCTCAACTGTCTCCCGGGTCATCAACGGTAAGGACTGCGTAAGTCCGGAGAAACGTGTAAAGATCATGCAGGCTGTGAAGAGTACCGGGTATGTCCCCAACAGGGCGGCACGTGACATGGTCCTGAAACAGACATCCAAGGTCGCCGTCATCATTCCCGAAGGGTTCAACATGTTCCAGCGCCAGCTGTTTTCCGACATAGAACGTCACCTTCACCAGTTTGGGTATCGCTCGAGCCTCTACTTCTCGGCGGTGGGTCCTGTAGGGGAGGCAGCGTGCCTTCGCAGGCTCAAAGGGGAACGCCTCGATGGGGTCATCTTCCTCCATGAGATTGCCATACCCGAATTCCAAGAGTATCTGAATGTGAACAACATCCCCACCGTCCTGGCCACCTTTGAGAAGGAGGAGTTTGAGGCGACCTCCATCCATATCAGTGAGGGCGAAGCTGCGGTTGCAGCTGTTGAGCACCTGATCAACCTCGGTCATCGGGAAATCTGTCTCATCGGCAGCAACAAGTACTCCTTCGGCATCCAGCGCCTGCAGGGCTACAAGGATGCGTTGGAAAAAGCAGGCATACCCTATGATGAGGAGAAAGTGGCTTTTGTCGAATCCTACAGCGTACAGTTCGGCCTTGATGGCATGAAGAAACTTATGGAACGCAATACCCCTTTTACCGCCCTGTTCGCCATCACCGACGAGCTGGCCCTAGGAGCCATCAGGCATCTGAAGGATATGGGGCTCTCTGTCCCCGATGATGTGTCGGTCGTCGGTTTTGATGATATTGAGATATCTCCCTTTACCATACCCAGCCTGACTACGATCCGTCAGCCGGTTACTGAGATGGGACAGACCTCCGTCGCCTTGTTGCACTCACTCATAGCGAGCAAAAACCGTATGAATGTGAACATCGCCCTGCCCTTTACTTTTGTGAAGCGAGAATCAACAGCCAAGCCCAGGCTTACTTGAGATAGACAGCGTTGGTGAGCGCATTCAGAAGAGGTTGGCCCAGGGTAGTGCGGTAGAGTTCCACACGGTAGAAGAGCCTCTCTTCAACAGGGAATGGATAGGTGACCTCCCCATCATGGGCAACCGTCCATGTCCGGACAACACCCCCGGCATGTATGAGCGAGACTGAGTCGCCTTTTTTTGCTCTTCTTATCGAAACGGAACCTTCCAGGCTCTCGGAGTACTTTGCCTCATCGCCCAAACCCCATTGACCCAAGCGGATGTCTAACAGCGCCGAATCGGGGGAGCTGACCAGGAAGGACCTCCCTTTTATTATCGCCTCAAGGATGTCCTTCGGACTTCTGGAGAGGGAGTATACCCAAATCCCAGGACACCCGTAGGAACGGCCCACTTGGATATGATGCGTGTCCGAGCCGGCGACAGCTGCAAGTTTCTTCCCTTTGCACAGCTGTTGGTGCCACCACTCTATGCCCCTATGGTCGCTTGCCTTGATGAAGCCGTTCCAGACCTCTACGAAGTCGTAGGGGATATC
>Ga0265295_1002310_pt1 | contig 30720 bp, 18 predicted proteins | sample Munlansysbiofilm_FD_192503 | JGI IMG/M metagenome (GOLD analysis project Ga0265295, IMG submission 192503) | Leachate microbial communities from a municipal landfill in Southern Ontario, Canada - Methane capture system biofilm | ecosystem: Engineered > Solid waste > Landfill > Unclassified ... | reverse complement strand
TGAGACCTTCCTTCAGATCATCATGCGACAGGGATGTATCAGTAGATCCTCTCTTGTAATAAATCATTCTATTTGGGATTTGGTATATCCGATCGAATCAACGAATCTGCTAATCAGCGAATCAGCTAATCTGCTAATCATCAAATCAGTTAATCATCCTCACACATCGTAGGTGGTGGAGGCTGTATCTCCTCCAAGTCCGGTCCAGTTGGTGTGGAAGAATTTGCCGCGCGGCTGATCAACACGTTCATACTGATGTGCACCGAAGTAATCGCGTTGTGCCTGCAACAGGTTGGCAGGCAGTTGTTCGCTGCGGAATCCGTCGAAATAGTTGAGTGCTGAGGTGAGTGCCGGTACCGGTATGCCGTTCATCAGTGCGGCGGCACAGACCCTGCGCCAGCTCTCCTGTGCCTCTTCCACCGCCTGCCTGAAGAAGGGGTCAAGCAGCAGGTTTTCCAGGGAGGGGTTCTGATCGAACGCCTTCTTGATATCCCCCAGGAAGCGGGAGCGGATGATACAACCACCGCGCCACATCAGTGCGATGCCCCCGTAGTTGAGGTTCCAGCCATACTCCCTGGCTGCTTCCATCATCAGGTCATATCCCTGTGCATAGGAGATGATCTTGGCACCATAGATCGCCATTTCCAGATCGGTGATAAACTGCTGCTTATCCCCTTTGAACGACGGTTTCTTACCGGCAATCACCTTCGATGCCTTCACCCGTAGATTTTTTTGCGCAGAGAGGCAGCGGGAGAAGACCGACTCGCCGATCAGCGTGAGGGGGATGCCCAGGTCGAGAGCCGTGACAGCGGTCCATTTGCCGGTGCCTTTCTGCCCCGCGGTATCGAGGATCTTCTCCACCAGGGGTGATCCATCCTCATCTTTATAGGCCAATATATCGGTGGTGATCTCTATAAGGTATGAGTCGAGCACGCCTCGGTTCCATTTCTTGAACACCTCGTGTTGCTCGAAGGCATCCATACCCAGGAGCTCTTTCATCAGGTGATAGGCTTCGTTGATGATCTGCATGTCGCCATACTCGATGCCATTGTGCACCATCTTCACAAAGTGACCGGCACCATTCTCGCCCACCCAGTCGCAACAGGGCACCCCTCCGTCGACCTTGGCCGATACCGCCTGGAAGATCTCCTTTACATGCTTCCATGCCTCAGGTGAACCGCCCGGCATCATCGAGGGACCCTTGAGCGCTCCCTCTTCACCACCGGAGACGCCGGTACCGACATAGAGCAACCCTTTGCTTTCCACATATTTTGTTCGGCGCATCGTGTCGGGGAAGTGGCTGTTACCACCGTCGATGATGATGTCACCCGGCTCCAGCAGGGGCAGCAATAGCTCGATGAAGTCATCCACCGGCTTGCCGGCCTTCACCAGCATCATCACCTTGCGTGGACGCTCGATGGCGGCCACAAACTCCTCGAGTGAGTGAGCACCGATGAACTGCTTGCCCTTGCCTCTTCCTTCCAGGAAGCTATCCACCTTGGCAACGGTTCTGTTATAGACCGCCACAGTGTAACCCTTACTCTCCATATTCAAGACCAGGTTCTCGCCCATGACGGCCAGTCCGATCAGACCAATATCTGCTTTCTGTTTCATTTTGTTACAATAGATTTATAGTACCGTAATCAAAAGCCGGGATCTGCGAGGCTCTGACTACTGATGATTGATTGGTTGCTACTAATTCATTTATCTTTTCACACGGGCATTCCCTTTCCAGATGCTCCAGATCACCTCCTCATCGGCCGGCTGCGCATAGTCGGTCAGGAAGGTGGTGGCCAGAGCACCGCTTGCCCAGGCAAACTGCACCCACATGGCGGGGGTCATCTCCCGCAGGATGCTGTAGAGCAAGCCGCCCACGAAGCCATCGCCACCCCCGATACGATCCAGCACGTTGATCTTACGCAGGGGGGCCTCGTGCCAGCTGCCGTTCTCATAAACAATGGCGCCCCACAGATGTTCATTGGCGCTGATCACTTCGCGTAGTGTGTTGGCAAAGACGGATACATTGGGAAACGTTTTGTGGGCATTGAGAATCATCCCTTTGAATGCATCGAGCGTGTCTCCGATATTTTCACCGCCCGCTCTTGGGCCTTCAACGCCAAGGCAGAGCTGAAAATCTTCTTCATTGCCGATCAGGATATCTGACAGCGAGGCGATCTCGGCAAAAGCCTCTTTCAACTCCTTCTCCCTTCCCTTCCAGAAGGTAGCCCGATAGTTGAGATCGAAGGAGATGAGTGTACCCTGTTTTTTGGCATAACGGGCTATCTCCAGACAGAAGTTACTGCTGTCGGGTGAGAGGGCCGCAATCAGTCCTGAGAGATGCACGATCTGAACCCCCTCTTTGCTGAAAATTCGCTCCAGGTCGAAATCACTCACGTTCAGCGTCCTACCCACCTCCCCGGCACGATCGTTCTGCACGCGGGGACCACGCAGGCCGAAGCCGCTGTCGGCGATGTTGAACTGATGACGGTAGCCCCAGGGATCACCCTGCGGCACCTCGGGACCCTCATACTCCATGTGACGTGCCCGCAGATCAGCTTTGATGAAAGAGGCGATGGGACTATCTTTCACAAAGGTGGTGAGCACTTTCACCGGCAACCCCAGGTAGGAGGAGATGCTGGCTACGTTGGTCTCGGCGCTGGTAGCCTGCATCCGGAACATGTTTGTGCTCTGTACCGGCTGGGCATCCACAGGCGTGATACGCACCCCCATGCTGGTGGGTACCAGCAGGGCATATTTACAATTTTGTTTTAAAGTAAGTGACATGATTGATTGATTTGTTGATTCGATAATTCGCAGATTCAATGTTTAGCTGACTGCTGAAAGCTGACTGCTGACTGCTGACTGCTGAAAGCTGAAAGCTGACTGCTGACTGCTGACTGCTGAAAGCTGAAAGCTGAAAGCTGACTGCTGAAAGCTGAAAGCTAAATACTAAACGAATCGAAACCGCCATCCACAATGGCAACGGTACCGGTCACGAAACGAGAGGCATCGCTGACCAGGTAGTGCAAGGTGCCGAGCAGATCGTCCGGATTGCCGAACCTGCGGAACGGTGTATGGGCAATGATGGTGTTCCCCCTGTCTGAGTAGGAGCCGTCGGGGTTGGTGAGCAGCGCCCTGTTCTGTTCGGTGATAAAGAATCCCGGACAAAGGGCATTCACGCGGAAAGACTCGCCAAACTTGGTCGCCAGCTCACCGGCAAGATACCTGGTGAAATTGGTCACGGCAGCCTTGGCGGCACCATAACCGGCTACCCGTGTAAGAGGACGCAGTGCCGAAGCGGAGGATACATTGATGATATTTCCCCTGTTCTGTTTCACCATATACTCTGCAAACACCACTGAGGGAATCACGGTCCCCATCAGGTTCAGGTCAACCACCTTGCGGAACTCATCCATCTTCAGGTCGAAGATGTTGTGGTTGGGGCCGATGGTGGCACCCGGCATATTACCGCCGGCACCGTTGATCAGCACATCGATCTGTCCCCAGGCACCCACGATTTCGTGTGCATTCTGTTTCAGTACAGCCTCGTCCGCGACATCCGTCTGCAGGAACATCGCCTCACCACCGGCCGCTTTCACTTTTGCAGTGAGCCGGTCTCCCTTCTCTTTGTTTCTGGCCAACACAGCCACCCTGGCACCGTGTGCCGCCAGGTACTCCACCATCGAGCTGCCGAGGACTCCGGTACCTCCCGTGATGACGATTACTTTATCTTCTATGTTGAATAGTTCGTACATATTATCTCTGTTGTTGTGAACAAATATATATCAGCAATTGATCACAGGAACGGCAATTAACGCAAATGCTGTTTCTTAAAACGATCAACTGCAAACAACTTCATTTTAGATGGTGAACAGTCTCCTCAAATGACGCTCGTAGATATTCTCTTCCACGCAGGAGCCAATCACATCGGCATATTTCTCCAGCAGGGAGGTATAGCTGCTTCCCATCTCGGCAGCTACCTTGTAAGCCACGTGGATCAGCTGCCGGAAGTTGGCGTTGTAGTCGGGATGACCCGGGATATGACGCAGCGTGTTGGCGAACTTCTCACTGCTCCATCCTTTCACCTCTTCTACCGAGGGGAGCATTGAGCCATCGATGTCAATCACATCGGCATAAGGGCCGCAGAGCTCCTCCTGACGGTTGTAGGAGTTCTCGTAGATCTTCTTTGCCAGTTCCAGTCCCTCGCCACCCGCGACGGCCAGCCCGATCACCTCTTCCAGCCAGGTGGTGCCGGCTGTCTTCAGATGCAGCCCCTTGTCGTAGCGGAGGATCACATCAGCCATGATCGGATAGATTGAGAACTTATCACTACCAGAGTGAACACTCAACTTCAGCTCCTCAGGCAATCCAAATTCGCGAACGGCATAGTCGATCACCAGCACATCCTCCTCGAACTCCCTGGCAAACTGATCCAGGTCACCCACATAGTCGACACCCTTATTGAAACGGCCGGTAAACTTGGGAGCGATGGTCTGTGCCGGCACTCCCTTGTCGGCCAGCATCTTCAGGATGAACAGCAGCTCTACGGGTGTCTGGGGCGACTCCACCTCATCCATCGATACCTCCGTGATGAAGTTGCCTTCACCCTTCTCTTTCTTAAGATAAGCGTAGATCTCGGAGGCATGATGTGTAGCTGCCAGAAACTTACCAGCAATCAGCTTCAGCAGTTCATTGGTAACCTGTAACGGTTCTTCCATGCCGGGAATCTGCAAATCACCCCTGTACTTGCTGCAGGAGGCCACAAACGCATCCACCTCCTCCTTGCTGCTCTCCTTGCCGATAAAGGAGGCCACGTCGAGGGTAAAGAAATCAGAAACCTCCACATATTTTGCTACGGTGCTGAGGTTGATATGGTCGGCATCCACGAAATAGTGACCCTTGAAGCCGAGCTTCTTCACCGCCTCATCAGCTTCCTTGCGTGTATCGGCAGGAACGGTACCCACATAGATATGTTCGCGGTTCGATTTGTTCCACACCGGAGTGATATCAAGACCTTTCTCGTTTGCCTTCATGATGGCTTTCAACTGTGCCTTTCCCTGATAGGTGAAACGGTCACCCACACCGATACTCTGTTTTCCTAGTTTCATCATCGTTTGCTATCTTAAAAGTTAAAAAAATTGTTCGCATTGTGATAGGAGATGTTCTCCACCATCTCTCCGAGGAACGCCATCTCAGTGGCGGGCAGCAATCCTTTCTCCACATCGTTGCCGATAAGGTTACACAGGATTCGACGGAAGTATTCATGCCGCGGATAGGAGAGAAAGCTGCGCGAGTCGGTGAGCATCCCCACAAAACGACTCAGCAGCCCCAGGTTAGAGAGCGAGTTCATCTGTGCTTCCATACCTGTCTTCTGATCGAGGAACCACCAACCTGAACCGAACTGTATCTTTCCGGCCACGGAGCCATCCTGGAAGTTACCGATCATGGTGGCAATCATATCATTGTCCCTGGGGTTCAGGTTGTAGATGATGGTCTTGGCCAGCTTGTTGTCTGTGTCGAGATGGTCGAAGAAACGACTCATCGCCCTGGCAACAGTGAAATCGCCGATGGAGTCGAAGCCGGTATCGGCACCCAGCTTATGAAACAGCCGGGTGTTGTTGTTGCGGATGGCACCATAGTGAAACTGCTGTGTCCATCCCTTCTCCCAATCCATCAATGCACCCTCGTAGAGCATGGCTGACTTGAATTTCCGCACCTCCCCGCCGGTCAGCTCGTGGCCACCAATCACTTTGTTGAAGATCGTTTCGATCTCCTGCTCGGTGTACTCCTCGGCGTAAAACTCCTCGATGCCATGATCGGAGAGCTTACAACCCACGGTGGCGAAGAAATCATGCCGCCTGCGCAGTGCCTCAATCAGATCACGAAAGCGGCTGATGGAAACACCTGAAACCTCTGACAACCTCTCCACGTAGGCACGATACTCTTTCGCCTTCTCCACTGCCATCGCCTTGTCGGGACGCCAGGTGGGGAGAACCTTTACCTCAAAACCCTCTTTTCTGAGCGAGAGATGATGCTCCAGATTGTCAACAGGATCATCGGTGGTGCATATCACTTTCACGTTGAACATCTTCATCAGCCCCCTCGCAGAATATTCCGGTGTACGCAGTTTTTCTGTGCAGCGGTCATAAATCTCCTTTGCGGTAGCGGGACTCAGCAGCGTCTCTACACCGAAAGCAGACTTCAACTCCAGGTGGGTCCAGTGATACAACGGGTTTCGCATGGTGTAGGGTACCGTCTCTGCCCATTTCTCAAACTTCTCCCAGTCGCTGGTCTCTTTTCCGGTGCAATATCTCTCGTTCACGCCATTGGTGCGCATGGCTCGCCACTTGTAATGATCCCCCTCCAACCAGATCTGCCCCAGGTTGTCGAAGCGGTGATCCGCTGCGATATAGGCAGGGTTCAAATGACAATGGTAGTCAATGATCGGTTGTTTTGCCGCATGCTCATGGTATAGCTGTCGCGCGGCATCGCTTTGAAGGAGAAAGTCTTCGTGAATAAATGGTTTCATATCATCTGGTTTTATTGAATTGATTTTTCATGAGGAGGGTGCTCAAGATGCTGCCTTTTGGCGGCAGGTCTGCCCGAATCTCAAAGATAACTATTTTTCATATTGTTTCCTATATTCAGTAGGTGTCATCCGATACTTTTTCTTGAAACAGCGGGTGAAGTACTTGGGATCGTTCATCCCCACCATGTAAGAGACCTCCTTGATGCTGTATGCTGCCTGTTCCAGGAGACCGGCAGCATGCTGCAACAAGACATCCCGCACATACTCCACCGGGGCCAGCCCGGTGAGCCCTTTTAGTTTCTTAAAAAAAACGGTGCGGCTCATCCCCATCTCTACCGCCAGGTCTTCAATCACATAATCGCTATTGCCCATATGCTCCTCGATGAATCTGTTTACCGATTGGATGAATGTCAGATCCTTGTCATTCACCAATGCCTCTGAGCCTTTATCCTCCCCATTGCCCTTCTCAGGGGAGAAACCCACCCTGTTGCGGTAGAATCTCTGCAATTCATTTCTTCTCTGCAGCAGGTTCTTCACCCTCGCCTTGAAAAAGGAGACGCTGAAGGGCTTCGAGATATACTCATCGGCACCCTGCTTAAAACCCTCCAGCTTACTGTCGAGGGTTGTTTTGGCTGTGAGCAGCAAAAAGAGGATATGACTGGTCTGCACATTCCGGCGTACATTCTCAAGCAGCTCCATGCCATCACTCTCAGGCATCATGATGTCACTCACAATGAAATCGGGGATGAGTGCCAGCGCTTGCTCAAAACCCTCCCTGCCGTTCGATGCCTCATGCACCTCATAATCTTCCTCCAGTATGGAACAGATAAACTGCCGCAGATCCTCATCATCTTCCACCACCAGCACCGAGGGATGCTCGCTGAGACCGGCAATCTCATCACAGGGAGCCAGGGCTCCTCTTAATTCTTCCGGGGGTTCCTTTGTCGATCCTTTGATGGTTGTCTCATCGATGGTCACCTCGGGACCAAAGTGGGTGGACCCTTTCCTGAAGAACAGGGTGAAGCAACTGCCTCTATTCATCTCACTCTCCACCAGGATGCGCGCCTGGTGCTTATCAGCCAGCTCCTTCACGATGGATAGTCCGATGCCGGTGCTGGGTTTACTCTTGTCCTCGTTGAACGATTCAAACCGCCTGAACAAACGCCCCTGCTTCTCCTTCGAGATGCCCGTGCCGCTGTCCTTCACCTCGATAGCCAGCTCGTTGAGCTCCTCGTAGAGTGTGACGGTGATCGACTGACCGGCAGGGGTGTACTTGAAGGCATTGGAAAGCAGATTGAGGATGATCTTCTCCAGCGCCTCCCCATCGGCCCAGATGATCGCATCACCCACGCGGTTCACAAACCGGTAATCAATCTTCCTGATCTCCGCATTCCTGGCATATCCCTCGAACAGGTTCTCCACGAATGGGGCCACCTCAATTCTGTGTACGGTGAGTGGCGTCTGCGACATCTTCTGGAAATCGAGGATCTGGTTCACCATGCTTAGCAGTCGGTTGGTATTCTTGGAGACCAGCTTAAGCTGGTTTTTCACAGGAAGCGGGGTACTGCTGCTGGAGAGAAGATTCTCTATCGGCGAAACGATCATGGTGAGAGGGGTCCGGATCTCATGGGATATATTGGTGAAGAATCGTGTCTTGATCTCCGACTCACGCTTCTCCAGGATGATCTTGTTGCGCATCCTGTAAAAGGTGTAGAGAATCCTGTAGGTGAGATAGAGCAGCACAAGCAGTAGCACGGTGTAGAGCAGGTAAGCCCATCCTGTCGCCCAGAATGGAGGCATCACCTCGATGGCCAGCAAACGTTCGTTATCGGCCCACACCCCATCGCTGTTGGTTGATCTGACGCGAAAGAGATACTTACCGGGGGAGAGGTTGGTGTAGTTGGCGACACGCTGATTGCCGGAGAAAATCCATTCTTTGTCAAAACCATCCAGCTTGTAGGCATAAAAGATGTTCTCCGGATCGATGTAATCGAGCGCAGCAAACTCGATGCTGAAGAAATTCTGATGGTGCTTCAACTGCAGCTCTTCGGTCAGGTGAATGTTCCGGTGGAGAGGACCATCGGGCGAGATGGGCACGGTGCGATTGAAGAGCCGGAACTGTACCAACGCCAGATAAGGATTAAAAGTGTTGTTCCTCACCTGACCCGGATCAAAAAGAATCATCCCGTGCGAGTAGCCGAAGAGCATTCTCCCGTCACGCAGCCGGCACCTCGAGTTTTCGGAGAAATTGTTCCGTTTCATCAATCGTTTCATCTCACTGTAGTTCTCAAAAGTCTCATCACTACGGTTGAACTTGGTGAGCCCGCCCTCACTGCCCACCCAGATATTACCGTACCGGTCCTCCTGCAGGGAGAGGATGATGTTGGAGGGGAGTCCGTAGCTGTTATCGTAGGTCTCAAAAAGAATCGGAAACCCCAGGCTGTCGGTCTCCGCCACCCGGCTGATGCCTCCGCCGAAGCTGCCGATGAATGTCTCACCGGCCTCAGTGGTGCAGATGTCGATGATGTCATTGGCACCGACAGAACCGGGATCATCACTGTTGTGAACATAGGTCTTGTAGACGATCGCATCCGCGCTTCTGAAATCGGGGTCAAACATGATCATACCCAATGTCGTCCCCACACAAATGTTCCCGTAACGGTCCCCGTTGATGATCCGCACCTGATCACCCAGGCTGTAGGGATAGCCGGCGAGCTCGTTTCCGTGGTGCATCACCCTTTCACCGCTGGTGCCGTGAGGTATCAGGTTGATCCCTCCTCCGAAGGTACCAACCCAGATATTCCCTTTCTTGTCTTCATAGATGGAATAAACATGATTATCACTCAGGGAATATATATTATCCGGATCATGTTGTATCCGGTGGATCGTGTAGGCGTTGCCTTCCCCCTTCGGGGTCAGCCGGTAAAGACCTTCCCCCTTGGTGCCGATCCAGATGTTTTGTTGGGAATCCTCAGTGATACAATAGGCGATGCCTCTCAACGGGGTCCCCCTGCCGATGGTGCCCTCCTGGGTGAGAATACCCTTTTCCTGTAGCGAACCGTCGTAGAGATGGATCATCCCATCTTTGGTGGCAACCCAGATGACGCCACGCGAATCCTCGAAGATGGGACGCACATCATTGCTGATGGTGGAATGGATATTGTCGTTCAGCAATATAGACCGAAACTGACTGTCATCAATGAAGATCACCTTCTCCAGACCGTGTGAGCGGGTGCACATCCAGAGGTTACCCTGCCTGTCGGAGTAGGCAGAGTGCATCATGTTGGAAAACATCCAGGTAGGCGAGAATGGTTTGTTATAGAAAGGGACCAGCTGATCCGTCTGTGTGTCATAAAGCGAGAATCCTCCCCCCCGGGGGTGGATCCAGAGACGATCCTCTCTGTCTTCAAAGATGAAGAAGTTGGGGGGGAATACGCTCGTCTCGGTACTCTCCACATAAGGTCTGAAATGATGGTACTGCCGCGAGTAGGGGTTGAACCTGGCGACCCCGAGGTGGTCGGTCTCGAGCCACAGGTTCCTGCTTCTGTCAAGGTAACAGGAAAAGATCTGACCGAAAGCCATTTCAGGGAGAGTGTGCCGGTTATAAACCTCCATGCTGCCATCGTGCGTGTTGTAAATGATGAATCCACTCATGGATGAGATTACCGCAATCTTATCTGTTGAGATCTCCTCGATGGCGATCACATCGGAGGTCAAGCCGGTATGCAACGGATAAAAGCGCTCTCTCTTCTTGTCGTAGCGTAAGATGACACCATTATCAGCCCCAAACCAGATCTCCTCCTCCAGTTCCGTGACACAGTAAAAGGGATACTCGTCAGAAAAGACACTATAGGTAGCCGGGTGGAAGAAAAAAACCGGCACTCCGCTTCCAGCCTGCAGGAAGGTAAGCCCTCTGCCGGTTAGGATCCAGCTGTTGCCCTCCCGGTCTTCATACACCCCGTTGACCCTGCTGTCGGTCAGGTTCTGATTGCGCGGATGAAACAGATCGGCATGAAACAGTGAGTCAGTGACGACAATGCAGCCATCCTCTTCCGACAGAAGCCACACATTCCCTTTTGGTGTGGAAATGATACCGGATGCAGCAAAGAGATGACCCTCAAGACCCGGAATCGCACCGGTACCGGTAAAGGTCTCCGTCTCTACATCAAAACGATAGGCATGATTATCGTAGGTCAGGGTCCAGATGTTGCTGTAACGATCCTCGAAGAGATGATCAATCCTGCTGCTCTGTGATGTGACATCGGTGCTGCCGGGCAGGTGGTAGGTCTTGAAGGTGTATCCATCGAAGCGACTCAGGCCATCCCAGGTGCTGAACCACATGAATCCGCTCCGGTCCTGCAGGATATCGGTGATGGTATGTTGCGGAAGCCCGTCCTCTGCTCCGTAATGAATAAAATAAGCCTCCGGTTGCGCCTGCAGGGGAGCCACAACCAGGAGAATAAGAAACATCAGGATTGTTCTGTTCACCATACTCATATCTTGCCTCCCACAAATATACATTTATTTGCTCTTTCCCTCCACCATTTTTAATCTTATAACAATATGTCACCCCTTAAAAACCAATTTATCACCTCCTCTTCCACTCTAAAACAGTATCATTGTGAATAGAATGACCTGACACAAGCATGTACGTCTGACAATAGCGGCAGGGAGACAAAGAAAAACAAATGAATGTTAACGGTTTAGAGAGAAGAATGAACGCTCACCACTGATGATGATCTATTTATTTAATCACTTATTTTTAATAAACATGACTAATATGAATGAAACAGGAATGAAACGAAAAGTAACCATCGGTTTACTGCTCCTATTTCTTTTTTCCTTGGGTATCACAGCCCAGGAGAGAACGATTCGCGGGGTTGTGAATGACTCCTACGGTGAACCTATCATAGGTGCCAATGTGATGGTGAAAGGTACGAATATCGGTGCAGCCACCGATCTGAACGGTAATTACACGCTCGCGGTTCCCGCTTCTGCAACCACTCTGCATGTTTCCTATATCGGCATGAGAGAAACGGAAGTGCCCATCACCGGCAACGTGGTCAATATCACCCTCGAAGAAGACGTATCCAATCTCGATGAGGTGGTGGTGATCGGTTATGGAACGATGCGGAAACGAGATCTCACCGGATCGGTCTCCTCGGTGAACGCCGAGACGCTGGCCGCTGTACCGGTAGCCTCTGCCGTGGAAGCGATCACCGGTAAGATGGCCGGGGTACAGGTACTTACCACCGAAGGATCACCCGATGCCGAGATGCGGATCCGTGTGCGCGGTGGCGGCTCCATCACGCAGAGCAACGATCCGCTCTTCATCGTGGATGGCTTCCCTGTGAGCACCATCTCTGACATCCCGCCTACCGACATCGAGTCGATCGACGTACTGAAAGATGCCTCCTCCACCGCCATCTACGGATCACGCGGTGCCAACGGGGTGGTGATCGTCACCACCAAGTCGGGGAAGGCAGGGAAACTGCGCCTGAGCTACAACGCCTACTTCGGTGTGAAGAAGATTGCAAAAACACTCGATGTGTTATCTCCATACGACTACGCCAGCTGGCAATATGAACTGGCCGCACTCAGGGGTGACGATGCCATCGAGAACTACAACTCCTTCTTCGGCAACTACCAGGATCTCGATCTCTATCGCAATGTGCCCTACAACGACTGGCAGGAGCTCACCTTCGGTCGTCCCGGCAGCTCCATGAACCACAGCCTGAGCCTCAACGGCGGGAGTGACAAGATGACCTACGCCTTCAACTTCTCCCATCTCTCCGACAAGGCGATCATGGAAGACTCCGATTACCGGCGTAACAGCATGAGCTTGAAGCTGAACAACAAGGCGACCGATCGCATCGCACTCGATTTCTCGGTGCGTTACACCGACACCAGGATCAACGGCGGGGGCGCCAACGATGCTACCAGCACGCTCGATACGGACAAGCGGCTTAAATACTCGGTAATCTATACCCCCATACCGCTGAAGAACCTCGATGCCTCGGCCGGCAGCGCCGACGATGACCTGGGTAACCTCTATAACCCGCTTGTGTCGATCACTGATAACGCACGTGAGAAGAGACAAAAGCGACTCAACATGGCGGGCAGTGCCACCTGGGAGGTGATTGACAACCTGAAGCTGCGCTCCGAGGTGGGTCTCGATCATCAGGACGACGGCGATCAGCGCTACTGGGGTCTGACCACCTATTATATCAAGAACTACCCTTCGGTCGACAACCAGGGCAAACCGGCCATCCGGCTGGTGAACAGGGAACGGCAGGCGATGAGAAACACCAATACGATCAACTACGATTTCAAGAAGCTGCTCGGTGATGAGCACAGCCTCAACCTGATGGCAGGTCACGAATACATCATCCGCAAAGGGATCACCCTCACCGATGAGGTTCATGGCTTCCCCACAACCTTCACCGCCAAGGATGCATGGCGTCTCTCCTCACAGGGGATGCCCTACACCATCGACAACTACTACAATGAGGATGACAAGCTGCTCTCCTACTTCGGTCGTCTCAACTACGACTACATGAGCAAGTATCTGCTGAGTGCCACCTTCCGTGCCGATGCCTCCTCCAAGTTCAGTAAGGAGAACCGATGGGGTTACTTCCCCTCCGCCGCCGCGGCATGGCGTCTCTCCTCCGAACCCTTCATGGAGGGTAGCAAGGGATGGCTGGAAGACCTGAAGCTGCGTGCCAGCTATGGCACCGCCGGCAACAACAACATCCCCTCCGGTCAGCTGGTGCAGATGTTCGAGTCGAAGGCTACCTCCTGGATCAACGGCTTCTCCAGCTACTGGGCACCCTCCAAGGTGATGGCCAACCCTGACCTGAAATGGGAGACCACCATCACCCGCAACATCGGGCTCGACTTCACTCTGATGGGAGGACGCCTGAGCGGAACGGTGGAAGCCTACCGCAACACTACCAGCGACCTGCTGATCGAGTTTCCCGTGGCCGGTACCGGTTATGACACGCAATACCGTAACATGGGTGAGAACCAGAACGAGGGGATAGAGGCAACCCTTAACTGGTATGCCGTCAACAGGAAGAACTTCACCCTCAGCTTCAGCGGTAACATCGGCTTCAACAAAACCGAGATCCAGAGCCTGGGCATCATGAATGACTTTGGATACGAGACCTACTGGGCCTCCTCCGAGATCGGCTACGACTACTGGATTGCCAAGGGGGGTGCCGTGGGTCAGATGTTCGGCTATCGCTCCGATGGTCGCTATGAGGTGGATGACTTCACCGGCTACAACGAAGCGAACAACCGCTGGAGCCTCAAGGAGGGTGTTGCCGACGCCTCCGGCGTGGTGGGTAATATCCGTCCGGGATCGATGAAACTGAAAGATCTCGACGGTGATGATCTCATCAGTGTGGAAGACCGGGAGATCATCGGTGACGCCAACCCGGTACACACCGGCGGTTTCACCCTCAACACCACCTTCTACGGCTTCGACCTGGCCGCCGCCTTCAACTGGAGTTACGGCAATGACATCTACAATGCCAACAAGATCGAGTTCTCCCACACCGGTAAATACCAGTACCGCAACATGATTACCACCATGGAGCCCGGCAACCGTTGGACCAACCTGCGCGAAGATGGTACCATCAGTAATGATCCCGCCGAGCTGGCTGCAATGAATGCCCACACCACCATGTGGTCGCCCTACACCTCACGCATGATCTTCAGTGACTGGGCTGTGGAAGATGGCAGCTTCCTGCGTCTCAACACCCTCACGCTGGGTTATACCCTCCCGAAGAGCCTGTTGAACAAAGCCAGGATTGAAAGTCTTCGTTTCTACGTGACCGGCTACAACGTGGCCCTCTGGACCAACTACAGCGGCTATGATCCTGAAGTTTCGACCATCAGAAGGACCAACCTCTCACCCGGTGTCGACTACTCAGCCTATCCGAGAAGCCGCCAGCTCGTGTTTGGTGTAAACCTGAATTTTTAACCCTCAAAGATGATGAAAATGAAAAAATATATAATTATCTGTCTGACACTCTTCACCTTCGGACTCTTCCTCAGCTCCTGCGACCTGGATGCACCCTCCCAGTCGGCAGCCGAAGGATCGGTCGTCCTCTCCATCGAGGCACTGGCCGAAGGAGCGGTAATGGGCATCCACCAGTCGTTCGGGGAGACCAACTCCTACCGCGGACGCTTCCTCCCCTATTATGGCATCAACAGTGATGTGGAGTGGATCAACGGCATCAATCCCACCCAGCTGAACGATGCGGGGAAATATGAACTCTCTACCTATGCCGCCTCACCCGGCAATACACAGATGAACACCGACAACAACGCCTGGGCCAAGTTCTACGAAGGCATTGAACGGGCCAACAAGGCGATTGAAGGACTCCGTGACTTCGGAAAGGTGGATGAGAACCCCAGGATGGCACAGCTGCTGGGTGAGGCACTCACCCTGCGGGCCGTGATCTACCTCGACCTGGTGAAAGCATGGGGTGATGTGCCGGCACGCTTCGAGCCGATCACCACCGAGACACTCTACCTGCCGCGCAGCGACCGTGACATCATCTACAAGCAGCTGCTGGCTGACCTGGATGAGGCGGAAGAGCTGGTGGCATGGCCCAACGAAACAGATATCACCGCCAGCACCGAACGGGTCAACAAGGCCTTCGTGAAGGGGCTGACGGCACGCGTAGCCCTTTACGCCGGAGGCTTTTCACAGCGTGCCGACGGCGTGCGTCGCAGCAGCGATCCGGAGCTTAGTCCTGACAAGATGTATGCACTGGCAAAGGAAAAAACCATCGAGGTGATTCAGCAGGGCTCCAACACGCTGGGCTCCTTCGAACAAAACTTCCGCCTGCTCTGCCAGGATGATGTGACCGCCGGCAAGGAGTCAATCTGGGAGATCCCCTTCTCCGCTGGCCGTGGGCGCGTACTCTTCACACTCGGTGTGCAACATCGCAGTAAGGACCAGTACACCGACCAAAACAGGGGTGGTACAAACGGTCCCCTGCCCTACCTCTTCTACGACTACGACGTGGAGGACCTGCGGCGCGACGTGACTTGTGTACCCTATGAGTGGTCCAACTCCAACCCAAGCCACCAGCAACTTCGCAGCATCGACAACTGGTGCTTCGGCAAGCTGCGCTACGAGTGGATGAACCGTCGTGTTACCTCTACCAATGATGATGGCATCAACTGGCAGTACATGCGTCTGGCCGATATCTACCTGATGGCTGCCGAAGCAGTCAACGAGCTGGATGGACCCGCTGCGGCGGCACCCTACCTGAAACCTGTCCTCGACAGAGCGCTGCCGGCAGCGAAGGTGACAGCCTACATGTCGCAGGCCACCGCCAGCAAGGATGCCTTCTTCCACGCCATCGTCGATCAGCGTGCGCTGGAGTTTGCCGGCGAGAGCCTCCGCAAGGCAGACCTGATCCGCTGGAACATGCTCAAGAGCAAGCTCGACGAAGCCAAGATGAAGATGACACAGCTGATCAACCGCGAAGGACCTTACGCTGATCTGCCGGAGAAGCTCTACTTCAAGACTGCGGACGACAACGAGACATTGATTGTCTATGGCCTGAATCATGGTGACAGCGATGAGATCGGTGCCAGCCTCGGCTACGAGGGGAGCACCACCTGGTTTGACGCGGACGACCTGACCCCGGAACTGATCAATGCCCTATACCAGAATAATCCCGATCAGAACCAGTACTGGCCTATCTGGCAGACATTCATCGACAGCAGTAACGGACAATTAACGAACTAATCATTATGAAAAGAAAACAGAGACACTATATTGCACTCTTCGCCTTCCTGACAACAGCTCTTTTCAATTTCAGCTGCAGTGATGACAGGGCGGAAGAGCTGACATCAATCGATTACGAGAGACTTTTCTCTCCCATCAAGATCGAAGCGTTCGTGATCAACCGTACCGACGCACGGCTGAACTGGACCCTCAACAAGGATGTGGAGTCCTACTCACTGGAGCTGTTTGCCGACGACAGCCTCACCTTTGCCGGCTCCCCGGTGAAGACATTCAGTGATGTGACGGGGGATCAACTCCCCTACTACATCCGTGACCTGGATGGCGAGACGCACTACTCAGTGCGCATCAAATCGGTGGCTGCCGGTAAAACAGAATCGAAATGGAGCGATGTCACCTTCAAGACCGGCACGGAGAACATCTTCCTTCCCTTCCAGGATGGCGACGTGGAAGCCACGGCCGTCACCCTCCGCTGGATCCCGGGCAGGACACTGACATCCATCAACATTGAACCAGGGGGCATCTCCCATCAGGTGACCGCCGGTGAGATCGCTGCCGGCAGCGCCACCATTGAGGGACTTACCGGCGAGACCAACTATACCGTCACCTTGAAGAATGGCGCAAAAACCAGGGGTATCCTGGAGTTCATGACCCTGGTGGATATCGGCAACGCGATTGCCGTACATCCCGAGGATGACCTCCTCGCCCTGCTCGCCGCCGCCAACGACGGTGATGCCTTCGCCCTCTTCCCGGGCACCTACGGTGCAGGTGACATGTTTGTGGTGAACAAGACCATCGAGATCAAGGGTGTCTACCCCTACAACAAGCCGGTGCTGAACGGTTACATCTCACTGGAAGAGGGTGCCGGACTGTTACTCAAAGATGTGACACTCGACGGTGGTGCGTTACAGGGTCAGAGCATTGTCTTCAACACCGCTGGAGTGACCTACAAGGCTCTTACGGTGGAGGGATGCGAGATCAGAGATTATGTGAAGGGCGTTTATTACCTGAACGTAGCATCGCTCGTGGAATCAATCACCTACCACAACAACCTGATCTACAATATCCAATGTGATGGCGGCGACTTCATGGATTCCCGCAAGGGTGCGTTCAACAGCCTGACGCTCACCTACAACACCATCTACAACAGTGCAGCGGGAAGAGATCTGATCCGTTACGATGATGCTTCAGGCAGCTTCCCCGGTATGACCTCTACCATCCTGGTGGATCACAACACCCTGCATGGTGTCTGCAACAGCTCATCCAAGCGTTTGTTGTATGTACGTTTCAAGGAGAACAAGATCACCTTCACCAACAACATCGTGGCAGAGACAAGCTGTATCTTCACCAACCAGAGCAACACCGATCCCTCACCCACCTTCGGCGGAAACAACTACTTCAATGCCCCGAACCTCTTCTCGGCATCGGGCAGCTCATCGAAGTTCTTCGACGACTCTGCCGACAGTGAAGATCCCGGTTTTGTAGATGCAGCCAATGGGAATTTCACCATCACCAATGAACTGCTGAAAGCGAAAGGTACCGGTGATCCCCGATGGGTGAACTAAATAGTGAACCCATATCAGTTTACGTGGCTCCTGTCAGGAGGAGTCACGTAAACCGATATGGAAATTCAACCAAAACAACCTGATGGAATGAAGAAATTTTTTGTGATACTGCTGTTGACATCACTTCTGTTCTCTTGCAGGGAGGGAGCACCAGTCAGCACCTCCTACCCCTATGGCTCGCTCTATGAGGAGCTCCCGTTTGAGATGCCCCGGGTAGAGATCCCCCGTTTCCCGGACAACCATGTCAGCGTGGCCGACCATGGCGGCGTACCGGACGGGATCACCCTTAACACCCAGGCCTTTGAGGAGGCCATGCAGACACTCTCCGAGAAAGGCGGTGGCACGCTACAGGTACCCAAAGGGGTCTGGTTCACCGGACCCATCCTCTTCCGCTCAAACATTAACATGCATCTGGAAAAAGGCGCATTGATCCTCTTCTCTCCCGATTTCAGCCTTTACCCGCTGGTGGAGACCATCTTCGAGGGGCTCGACACCCGTCGGTGCCAATCGCCCATCTCGGGACGTAACCTTGAAAACATCGCCATCACCGGTGAAGGGTCCATCAACGGTTCGGGTGAGGCATGGCGCCCCCTGAAAAGAGAGAAGGTGACCGAGAGCCACTGGAAAAAGGTGGTTCGCTCAGGTGGTGTAGTAAGGGACGACAATTACTGGTTCCCCTCCGCCGCCTCACTGAAGGGTCATGAGATGAGCGACATGAACGTGCCCCGCAGGGACCTCACCGAAGAGGAGTGGCTGGAGATCAAGGATTTCCTGCGCCCGGTGATGATCAGTTTCATTGAGTGCAAAAACGTCTACCTGCAGGGGGTGCTCTTCGAAAACTCACCGGCATGGAACATCCACCCGCTGATGTGCGAGAATGTGATCGTGGATGGTATCCTCGTGCGCAACCCAAGCTACTCACAGAATGGCGATGGCATCGACCTGGAGTCATGTGTCAACTCACTCATCGTCAACTCGGTGTTTGACGTGGGCGATGACGCCATCTGCATCAAGTCGGGGAAGGATGAGGATGGACGGCGGCGCGGGCGCCCCACCGAGAACCTGATCGTGGACAACTGCAAGGTGTTCAACGGCCACGGTGGCTTCATTGTGGGCAGTGAGATGTCGGGCGGCGTACGCAACATCTCCGTCAGCAACTGCCAGTTCCTGGGTACCGACGTGGGGCTTCGTTTCAAAAGCACCCGCGGTCGTGGCGGCGTGGTGGAGAACATCTATATCTCTGATATCTACATGTTCAATATCGCGACCGACTCGTTTCTCTTCGACCTCTACTATGGTGGCAAGTCTGCATCCGAGTCGCTGGCCGACGGGGATACCACGCCGACCGATCAACCTGCTTTCCCGGTTAACGAGGAGACACCGGTCTTCCGTAACATCTTCGTGAAGGACCTGGTATCACGCAATGCCCGCAGGGCGATGTTCTTCAACGGATTGCCCGAGATGAACATCGAGAACATCAACCTGGAGAATGCCATCATCACCGCTCGTTACGGTGCCGAGTTCTCGGAGTCGAAAGAGATCACCTTCAGGAATGTCACCGTGATCCCGAAAGAGGGCCCGGCCTACATGTTCCACAACGTGAAGAACTTCAAATCGGAAAATCTCTCATACGAAATCGGTGAATGGCAAAAGGCAGCAGTGATCACCGGTGCGGAGAGTGCCGGGCTACAACTCAACAGTTTGTCCGAAGAGCTTGTGGAGATCGCACCGGAAGTGGAGAGGAATGAGATTGTGTTCTAATAAGAATCCGTTTAAAAAAGTAAATGATGAACAAGATACAAACATCACTCCTGTTTATCCCGTTGGTTTCACTGCTACTGAACTGTAGCAGTGTAAAAGAGGCTGCGGCAGATCCCTGGTACATCCGGATGGCCGACTCCGAGATGCAGCGCTATCCCGAGAGCTGGATGGTAGACTTCTCGGAGAAAATCAAATGGAACTATACCCACGGGCTGGAGATGCTGGCCATGATACAGGCGTCGGAAAAGAGTGGCGATGAGAAGTACTACCGGTATGCCGAAGCCTACGCCGACACCATGGTCAACGACGATGGTACCATCAAGACCTACCAGCTGGAAAGATACAATATCGACCACATCAACCCGGGTAAGATCCTCTTCCCGATCTATGACAAATCGGAAAACCCCAAGTACCTGAAAGCACTTCAACTACTGCGAAGCCAGATGGAGACTCACCCGCGCATCTCCAACGGCGGCTTCTGGCACAAGCAGATCTATCCCCACCAGGTGTGGCTCGACGGTCTTTATATGGCAGGTCCCTTCCTGGCGGAGTATGGCAAACGGTTCAATGAGCCGGCACTGTTCGATGAGGCTGCCCTGCAGCTTATTACCGCCTGGGATGATCTGATCGATGAGGAGAGCGGCTTGCTCTACCACGGATGGGACGAGAGCCGCCAGCAGCGGTGGGCCGACCCTGTTACCGGGCGATCACCCCACTTCTGGTCAAGGAGCATCGGTTGGTACATGATGGCAATGGTCGACGTGCTGGACCATCTGCCTGAAGAGCACCCACAGCGGGCCGCGATCATCGAGCGTCTGAACCGTATTGCCACTGCCGTGGAACGCTACCGCGACCCGGCGACGGGCATGTGGTATCAGGTAACCAACCTGGGCGAAAGGGAGGGTAACTACCTGGAATCCTCCGGCTCCATCATGTTTATCTACTCCTGGGTGAAAGGCGCACAAAAAGGCTACCTTCCTGATGCTTTCCTGCAAAAGGGAGCAGAGGCATATGATCAATTTCTGGAACAGTTCATCCGTGAGAACGAAGACGGCACCATCTCGGTGACCGACGTCTGCTCGGTGGCCGGCCTGGGGGGTGAAAAGCGGTACCGCGATGGGAGCTTCGAATATTACATCTCGGAACCGATACGGGATGATGATCCCAAAGCCGTAGGTCCTTTCATCATGACAAGCATATTGTTGGAGCGATAACAAAAAAAAATGTACCTTTGGACTATGACGCTTTCATTGAATATTCCTTTGCTGCTCACTCTTTTGCTGTTCACATTCACCGGGGTGGCAGCGCAGACACCAGCCTTTCCCGGTGCCGAGGGTGCCGGCATGTACACCACCGGTGGCCGCGGCGGGAAGATACTCTACGTCACCTCGCTGGAGGACTCCGAAGAGCCTGGCACGCTACGCTGGGCCATACGTAAGAAAGGTGCGCGCACCATCCTCTTCAAGGTGTCAGGGGAGATCCGTCTTAATAGCCCGCTGAAGATCAACAACGGTGATCTGACCATCGCCGGCCAGTCGGCACCGGGCGATGGCATCTGCATCAGCAACCATGAGACGGTGATCAGTGCCGACAATGTGATCATCCGCTTTATCCGCTTCCGTCTCGGTGACAGAGCCCAGAAGGCAGTGGATGCGCTGTCAGGCTTCCGCAACGAAAACATCATCATAGACCATTGCAGTATGAGCTGGGGAGTGGATGAACTCTCCTCCTTCTACGACAACCGCAACTTCACCATGCAGTGGTGCTTCATCACTGAAAGCCTGCGCAACTCGGTGCACACCAAGGGAAAGCATGGCTATGGCGGCATCTGGGGCGGACAACAGGCATCGTTCCACCACAACCTGCTGGCTCATAACGACAGCCGCAATCCCCGTTTCTGTGGCAGCCGTTATTCCAACCGTCCTGATCTGGAGAGGGTGGACTTCCGCAACAACGTGATCTACAACTGGGGCTCGAACAATATCTACGCAGGTGAAGGGGGCAAATATAATCTTGTTGGTAACTACTTCAAGCCGGGACCAGCCACCGGCAGCAGCGCCGGCAAACGTATTCTCAACCCTGATGCCGACAACGGCAAGAACAACCAACCGGCAGGCATTCATGGCCACTACTACCTCGAAGGAAATATCCTGGAGGGCAATGATGAGGTCAGCAGCGACAACACGCTTGGAGTAGAAATGGGCGGTACCTTTGCTCAATTTGCCCCGCAGGTAAAACTGGCAGATATCCTGTTATCAGAACCACATCCAATGGCACCTGTCAACACTCATGATGCAGCACACACCTACGAAATGGTGTTGCGCTATGGCGGCTGCTCGCTGGTGAGAGACATCCATGACCAACGCTATGTGGAAGATGTGAATGCCGGATCCTATACCTTTGAGGGTTCTGGCGGCAGCAGCATGGGCCTGATCGACAGCCAGGAGGATGTGGGAGGATGGCCTGAATACCGTACCTACAACGCATACATCGACAGTGATGAAGACGGCATCCCTGACGGATGGCTGGAAGAGCACCATCCCGGGAAAAAGGCAGATGCACTGAACGAAGAGGGGTACACCTATCTGGAACTCTACCTCCACAGCCTGGTAGCCCACCTGATGGGGAATGAGCGAACTGAATCAGCTGCAGAACGACAGTTGAAACCCTCAGCGGTCAGAAGGATCGTTGTAGATCCGGAGGGTGAGGGTGATTTTCGTACGCTGCAGGCGGCGATCGATGCGGTGAGGGCTTTCGACCCCGATTTCACCACCCAGATCATTCTGAAAGAGGGAACCTACTACGAGAAGGTGGTGATCCCCGATCATGTGCGTAACCTGAGAATCACCGGTGAGAGCCGGGATAAAACCATCCTCACCCACAATGATCATGCACTGAAGAACGGGATGGGTACATTCAACACCTACACCCTGCAGATCAGGGGCAGCGACATCATCATGGAGAACCTCACCATCGAGAACAATGCGCCCATGGTGGCACAGGCGGTGGCCCTCCATACCGAGGGAGACCGCATCATCCTGCACAACTGTCGTCTGCTGGGTAACCAGGACACCCTCTACACCGGGAGAGAGAAGGGGAGGCTCTTCTTCTTCAACTGCCATATCGAGGGGACCACCGACTTTATCTTCGGCCCCGCCACGGCATGGTTTGAACAATGCGAGCTCCTCTGCAAGAAGAACTCTTACATCACCGCTGCCAGTACCCCACCGGATGCTGCCTTCGGCTACATCTTCAACCGTTGTCACATCACGGTTGCAGAAAATGTAACCTCCCTCTTTCTGGGTCGTCCCTGGCGCCCCTACGCCATGACCCTCTTTATGCACTGCTCGCTTCCTGCGGTCATCAACCCGCAAGGGTGGGATAACTGGCGCAACCCGGACAACGAGCAAACGGCACGGTATGGTGAGTACAACAACAATGGTGAAGGGAGCAACACCCACAGTAGAGTCTCATGGAGCACACTTCTTACACCTGATCAGGCGAAACAGATCACCCTGCTACGGGTGATGGGGGATGATTTCTACCCGCTGATCATCGCTGAAACCCATTTTCAACCATAAGAGATGATGAGAAAGTCCAAGATCACGATCCTGACAGCAACAGTGCTGGTGATGCTCTTCGTCAGCTGCGCACACCCCCGAACAGCGAAGGTAACCTTCCGGGAAGAGAGCCATGCAAGCAGGATCAATATCTTTGTCGGCGATCGTTACTTTACCACACTGCTCTATTCCGACACGCTGGAGAAGCCTCTCCTCTTTCCCATCCTTACACCCTCCGGGAAAACAATTACCAGAGGTTACCCCATCGATCCCCGTCCCTATGAACGTACCGACCATCCCCATCAGGTGGGACTCTGGTTCAACTTCGGCGATGTGAACGGACTCGATTTCTGGAACAACTCCACTGCCATCGCGCCGGAGAAAAAAGAGGGTTACGGCCATATCCGGCTCGATTCCGTCTTGCAGGTAGATCCTGAGGCAGGTGAACTGATAACCCTCTCCTCCTGGAGAGATCACCATGAGAAGAGGCTTCTGTCAGAGATAACGACCTATCGTTTCAGTGGCGATGCGGAACAAAACCGCTTTATTGAAAGGATCTCTCACCTGACAGCCCTGCAACAGGTCACCCTCAGAAGCAACAAGGAGGGTCTCTTCGCCATCAGGGTAGACAGAGCTTTTGAGGAAGAAAGCGAGAAACCGTCAAACCGTCTCGACGCATCTTCGTTACCGGCCAATGAACCATTTGCTTATAATGAGGGGGTCAACGGCCATTATCGCAACCGGGAAGGAATGAGCGGGGAGGAGGAAGTGTGGGGAAAAAGAACACCCTGGGTAGCGCTCACGGCCGAAAAGGAGGGGGAGATAATAACCCTGGTGATGCTCGATCATCCGCTGAACCCCGGTTACCCCGGCTGGCCCCATGCCCGCGGTTACGGGCTGTTTTCAATGAACAACCTGGGAGGGGATGCGGTAGAGCCCGGCAGCGAACCCGTTCAGATCATGCTGGAGCCCGGTGAGGAGATCACCTTCCACCATATGCTGATCATCGGGGGAGAGATGACCGATGAAACGATCAACGAGATGATGACACAGTTCCATTACCAATAAAAACAGAACAATTCACCCTTAAACAGACCATAAGATGAAAACCGAAGCAAATACCATCTCCAGGAGAAAGTTCCTGGCAGTCTCCGGGGCTATCGCCGGAACCACAATCGTGCACCCCACCTCACATATCCTTGCCGGCAACAGGCCCGGCAGCAGGGAGAGCGTGAAAAAGACCCGACTGGCTGTTGTCGGCCTCGGCATCAGGGGCACCACAATGTGGGGCAACAGCCTCACGAAAGATTACGCCGACTATGTAGAGTTCGTGGGTCTCTGTGACCACAACCCGGGGAGGCTCGAGCTGAGCAAGAAACTGATCGGCGTCGACTGTCCCACCTACCTTGATTTCGAACAGATGATGCGCGAGACCAAGCCGGAACAGCTGATCGTCACCACCGACGATGACACACACGACTACTTCATCGAGAAGGGTATGGAGATGGGGGCCGACATCATCTGCGAGAAGCCGATGGCTATCGACGAAAAGAAGATCCAACGTATCATCGATGCGGAGAAAAGAACCGGTAGGAAGTGCCGGGTCACCTTCAACTACCGCTACTCACCCCACCGCGCCAAGATGTGGGAGCTCCTGCGGGGGGGCGAGATCGGTGAGCTCACCTCGGTCGACTTCCACTGGTACCTCGACACCTCGCACGGTGCCGATTACTTCCGTCGGTGGCACCGGCTGGTGGAGAAAGGGGGATCACTGTGGGTGCATAAGGCGAGTCACCATTTCGACCTGCTCAACTGGTGGATCGGCAGCGACCCGGAGAGCGTCTATGCCCTGGGCGACCTGGAGTTCTATGGCAAGAACGGTCCCTTCCGGTCTGACAACTGTCGCAACTGCAACCATAAGAAAGAGTGTGATTTTTATTTCGATATCACCAAAAACGAGCGACTGGTGAAGCTCTATGTCGAGAACGAAAAATATGACGGCTACCACCGTGACGGCTGTGTCTTCCGCAATGATGTCAACATATTTGACAAGATGGCGGCAACCATCAAATATATGAATGGCGTGCAGGTGGCTTACTCGCTCACCACCTACTCCCCTTACGAGGGGTACCGCATTGCTTTCAACGGCACCAAGGGTCGGATGGATGTCTGGATCCAGGAGTCCAACCCCACCACCGATGCGAATTACGACGAGATCATTGTCACGAAGAACTTCGGGAAGAGGGAGTACTATCATATCAGACAGGGAGATGGACATGGTGGTGGCGACAAGCTGCTGAAGAACCAGACCTTTATCCCCGGCACACCCGACCCACTGCACCAGGCCGCAGGTGTACGCGACGGCGCGCTGGCCTGCCTGGTGGGCATCGCCGCCAGGAAGAGCATTGCCTCGGGCAAACCGGTGATGATCAGGGACCTCACCTCCCTGCAGCCCATGGTAAAGAAAGTCTGACAAGTCGAAAGCATTGACACGATGAGAGGGATTCTTTTCTTTCGGCTTACTACCGCACTGCTGCTGCTCACGGTTGCCTTCAGCTGTGAGAAGAATATCCCCGTGATTGAACGGCCGGAGCAGGAGAAACCGATTGCAGAGAAACCGGATCAGCCGGGAGGCACCACCGGGCACACCTACCCCACACCGGTAACCGAGGCGGCCCTCGCCTTCCCCGGTGCCCGGGGTGGTGGCATCTACACCAGCGGCGGCCGCGGCGGAAAGGTGATCCGGGTGACCACCCTCGAGGACCATGGCCTGCCAGGCTCACTGCGTCATGCCGTGAACCAGCCGGGTGCCCGCATCGTCCTCTTCGATGTGAGTGGTACCATCCGCCTGAGAAGCGAGCTGAAGATCACGCAGGGGAACCTCACCCTCGCCGGCCAGTCGGCTCCCGGTGGCGGCATCACCCTGGCGGATTACCCGGTGGAGATACAGGCGGACAACATGATCGTGCGCTACCTCCGCTTTCGCATGGGCGACAAGAAAGTGACAGCTGACAAAGATGCCTTCGGTGCTCGTAACCGCAAGAACCTGATCATCGACCACTGCTCCATGAGCTGGTCTACCGACGAGTGCGCCTCCTTCTACGACAACGAGAACTTTACCCTGCAGTGGAGCATCCTCTCCGAGAGCCTCCGCCTCTCGGTGCACGAGAAAGGATCACATGGCTATGGCGGTATCTGGGGAGGTGTCAACGCTTCCTTCCTCTGCAACCTGCTGATACACCACGACAGCCGTACCCCCCGCTTCTGCGGCAGCCGTTACAGCAACAGACCCGACAGGGAGAGCGTCGATTTCCGCAACAACCTGCTATACAACTGGGGGGCCAACAATGCTTACGGTGCTGAAGGGGGAAGCTATAACCTGGTGAACAACTACTACAAGCCGGGACCCGCCTCCTCCAACCGTGGCAGGCTGCTGCAACCCTATGCCGACGATGGCAAGAATGCGCAACCCAAAGGCACCCACGGCCGCTTCTACCTGAGCGGCAACCAGGTGGAGGGTAACAACAGCGTCACCGTCAACAACCGGCTGGGGGTGCATCTGCACAGCACGTTTGCTACCCACGCACCCGGCGTGACGCTCAATGATATCCTTGCCGAAAGGGAGTTTGAGATGGCGGAGACAACCACCTTCAGCGCCACGGAAGCCTATGAGAGGGTGCTCCAGCAGGCGGGCAGCAGCCGCAGCCGTGATGCGATAGACAGTCGGCTGGTGGAGGAGACCCGTACCGGCACGACAACCTTCAAGGGACTTAACCCGCAGAACAGCGCTCCCTACCCCAAGCCGGGCATCATCGACAGCCAGGAGGATCTCAAGCCGGCTGATGCAGGTGCCGTCTGGGGCGCCTGGCCCTCCCTGGCTGAGGGAGCACCTCCTGCCGACAGTGACGGTGACGGCATGCCCGACACCTGGGAAATTACCAAGGGGCTCGATCCGCAAACCGCCGATGCAAACGGTCGCCACCTCAGCACCGCCTACGATAACATTGAGGTCTACCTTAACGAGCTGGCCATAATAGCACCATAAAGAATTAATTCGATGAAACATACGAAACAACTCATCGCTCTTCTTCTCTTTATCTCTACTGCCTTCCCTCTCATCCCGCAGGAGCAGATCTCCCTCACCTGGGTGGCCGACAGGGGTGATGGCACCTACCGCAACCCTATCCTGTATGCCGACTACTCCGATCCGGATGTCTGCCGTGCAGGTGAGGATTACTGGATGACCGCCTCCAGCTTCAACTGCATACCGGGATTACCCATCCTGCACTCGAAGGACATGGTGAACTGGAAGCTGGTCAATCATGCCATCGACCGGCTGCCGCCCGATGGGCACTTCTCCTCACCACAACATGGTAACGGTGTCTGGGCCCCCTCCATCCGCTATCACGACAATATGTTCTATATCTATTACGGTGATCCCGACTTCGGTATCTTTGTGGTGAAGAGCGATGATCCGGCAGGTGAGTGGAGCGAGCCTCAACTGGTGAAGGCGGGTAAAGGGCTGATCGACCCTTGCCCCCTCTGGGATAAGGAGGGTAAGGTCTACCTTGTCTACGCCTATGCCGGCAGCCGTGCCGGCATCAAGAGCGTGCTGAACATCGCGGAGATGAATGCTGAGGGAACCAAAACCCTCACCCCCGGCAGGATCATCTACGACGGTCATGCGCTCGATCCCACCATCGAGGGACCCAAGTTCTACAAACGGAACAACTGGTATTATATCTTTGCACCGGCAGGCGGTGTTGCCACCGGTTGGCAGACGATCCTCCGATCGCGCAAAATCTACGGTCCCTACGAAAGAGATGTCTCCCTGGCACAGGGCAGCACCGATGTGAACGGTCCCCACCAGGGGGCATGGGTCTCCACACCTGCCGGGGAGGATTGGTTCTACCACTTCCAGGATGCCGGTCCTTTCGGTCGCATTGTCCATCTGCAACCCATGAAATGGGTGAACGACTGGCCGGTGATGGGCCACGATGCTGACGGCGATGGTTGCGGCGAGCCGGTACCATTCTGGACCAAACCGGCGATAGCAGGCAATCACCCCATTGTCACCCCGCAGGAGAGCGACCTCTTCGAAGAGGCCACCCTCGGCCTGCAGTGGCAGTGGCATGCCAACCCGGGAGAGTGGTGGTCCTACAGCGACACTGCTACCGGGACCCTCAGCCTCTACTCGGTGCCAATACCGGAGGATTATCAAAACCTGTGGGATCTCCCCAACCTGCTACTGCAGAAATTCCCCTCCAACAGGTTCAAAGCCACCGCGAAGCTTACTTTTCTCCCCTCCGAAGCCATCACCGGTGAACGCACGGGACTGGTGGTGATGGGGATGGACTATGCCCTGCTGGCGCTGGAAAAAAGAGATGAGGGGTTCACCCTCTCGCAGATCGGCTGCAAGGATGCCGACAGGGAAGGAGAGGAAGTGATCCACGCATCAGTCCCACTGTCTGCAGGAGCACTCTTTCTACGCGTGGAAGTTGAGCCTGATGCCAGCTGTCGTTTCAGCTACAGCATGGATGGGAAGAAATTCATCTCCCTGGGTCAGTCGTTCACCGCGAGAGAAGGGAAATGGATCGGAGCCAAGATGGGGCTCTTCTGTTCCCGTCCGGTCAGCAACAACGACGGGGGACGCGTGGTGGTTGACAGTTTCATCGTGGATTAAAGCCTTTCAATCATGAAAACCAAAAGCTTCTTCGCCTTATTGATCCTGCTGAGCTGCTTCTACTGGCAGGTTGCCGCACAAACCGTGATCATCAACGACGTGCCGCGCGACACCAGCTACACCGTCCACAGCTCCTATATCAAGGAGGTGAAGCGGTTTCCCTTTATCCGGATCGCATCGGCAGAGATCCCTGCCGGTATCAAAGCGATGGAAGCCATCCCATACAAGTCGACCGGCACCCGGGAGCTGACGCTCTCGGTCTACCGCCCCGACAATGATGAGATTCTGCCGGCAGTGATGATGATCCACGGGGGTGGCTGGAACTCCGGATCACCCGATATGCAGAAGGCGCTCGCCCTTCAGCTGGCCCGCAACGGCTATGTCACATTCACGGTGGAGTACCGCCTCTCGCCCGAGGCGCTCTTCCCCGCGGGGATGGAGGATCTGGAAGAGGCTGCAGCATGGTTCGCGACCCATGCCACTCAATATGGAGCTGACCCTACCTCCCTTGCCGTCTCGGGCTGCTCAGCCGGTGGCCAGCTGGCCGCGCTGATCGGTACCAGGAACAGGGAGAACCGCTTCCGCGCGGTGATCAACATCGACGGCATCTCCACCTTCGTCAACCCTGAGACGGTCGATCGGGCTGAGAAAGCCCGCCTGTCGGGAGGGAAAACACCGGTCGATGCCCTCTGGCTGGGAGGCAGCTACAGCCAGAAGCCGGAGCAGTGGGAAGAAGCCTCTGCACTCTACCAGTTACACGAGGGCAGCGCACCGGTATGCTTCATCAACAGCTCCATCCCCCGCTTCCACCACGGTCGCGACCAGCATATCCGGCTGCTCGACAGCCTGGGGATCTACAACGAGGTGCACACCTTCGACAACACACCCCACACCTTCTGGCATTTCCACCCCTGGCACCTCACCACCGTCCGGCTGATGACCGCCTTCTTGGAGAAGATCTTCCAACCGGCAGAACCGGTCGACAGGAGCGGTTTCGACTGGGTGGTGGCACAGGATGGCACGGGCGACTTTATCTTCGGCTCCTCCACCGCCTGGTTCGAGGAGTGCGATATCTACTGCAAGGGGAAGGGTTCTTCACTGGTTCTTCACTGGTCCTCGGTGCTTCTATCCTTATAGTTGCCTTATAGTTGCCTTATAGTTGCCTTATATCCACTCCCTAAATATACGGAGAGGATATGAAGATACATTAAGGGAAGGAAACAGAAACAGCAGCCAATTATAGGCGAAGACCTAGCGAAGACCTAGCGAAAACGCTGCAAATCTCAGGGAAACGAAGGTAATGTAACATTCAAGGGTGGTGCCAAGCTCCGGCGTGCCATGGCGGAAGGTGGTATAGCTCAACCCATAGTCAAAGGGGAAGAGCGGCTCCTGATCGATGAAGTGGCTGGCACGTCTCTTCATGATGTAATCTTCAAAGATAATCATAAACTTATAAATTGTGAAAATTTGCATCACACGAAAAAAAATATATCTTTGTCGGCATAAGATGAGCAAACTATGAAAAACGTACGAATCCTTTTAATCACATTCCTGACAGGAATAACATCCCTCACGATGAGTTGCAACAACACCCCAAAACAGAACGAACAGAGCGTAATCCCGGATGATGCCCTTAAAGGCAAGAAAGTGCTTTATGTCTATGGCGGATGGGAAGGACACGAGCCGGAACAGTGCCGCGACCTCTTCGTGCCCTGGCTGAAAGCGGAAGGAGCCGAGGTCTTTGTCTATGACAACCTCAACTGCTACAGCGATTCGGCGTTGATGGAGCGCGTGGATCTGGTTATCCAGCATTTCACACAGGGTGAGATCACCCCCGCGCAGGAGAAAGCACT
>Ga0265295_1002309_pt1 | contig 30729 bp, 17 predicted proteins | sample Munlansysbiofilm_FD_192503 | JGI IMG/M metagenome (GOLD analysis project Ga0265295, IMG submission 192503) | Leachate microbial communities from a municipal landfill in Southern Ontario, Canada - Methane capture system biofilm | ecosystem: Engineered > Solid waste > Landfill > Unclassified ... | reverse complement strand
CTTGATGAAACTCCGCCTTTTTGAAGAAATAAATAGGGAAATTACTCCTTTGTGTCAATGTATTCGTGGAAGGACAAAAAATGCCGGATTCTCCGGGCCGACATGACGGGCCGCTTCCTGTGTTGAGGCGTGTACGCCGGTATTCCGCTTGCTCCCTCATTGCGGGTCGCAAGCGGAGTCGTGCCGGAGCTATCGAAATTCAATTTTGTAGTAGAGGTCCACTCCGCTTTCCGTTCCCGTCTGGGTTTCAACCTGCCAGTTCCTGTGAAGGTCGTACCGCAGGAGGAACCGGTTGCTGCCGGTAAACAGGGACCGACCGTAACTGATGTAGAGCTTCGGGGTCAGATACTTTCCCACGGTAACCATGGCCCGGGAAAGATTGTTCTCCGAGGCCGCCGCGGCGGATCCGGGCGAGGCAAGGGGGCGCGCCGTATAGGCATCCCAGCCCGGGGCGCTTTCCGTTCGGGTAGAAACCTCCAGAGAACTGAGACCAAGCCGGGTGGCGAGCTTGTCCTGCAGGACGACCGACTGGCCGGCTGACAGGAGGCTTTCCGCCGCCATGGTGAGGAGGTCAACCTGTTCTCCAGATCTGCCGAGGGGGCGTCCGAGGACGATATAACTCAGGATATCCACATCCTCCATGGAGGGTTCCGAGTACAGGCTGACCACCGGCGACTGCGCGGTTCCCGTCACCAGGACGCCGGCCCGGACGGATCCGGCGGTGCGGAGGGCCAGGACATCGAGGGACGGCCTGTCGATGGCGCCGCCGGCGTAAAAGAACCTTCCCCGAACGATCTCCAGCGTCACACCATAGGCCTGGTATCGTCCCTTGACAATCCGGATCTCTCCGGTGCTTGTGATCCGTTCGATATGGCGCAGAGCCCTGAGCTGCAGCGCCCCCCCCAGCTGAGCATCAATTCCCGCCAGTTTCACAAAGGCCCGATCGCCCACTGTCAGACGGATCTGCAGGTCCACATCCAGGGGAAAGGCCTTTGATTCGAGGGGAGGGCGGCCTTCGATCTTCACATCCGGGCTCGGCCGGATGACCCCTTGAACGGGTGATCCGGCGATGTGGACTTCCGGAAGATGCACCTCGCCGCGAACGGCCAGCTTACCCGGCGTTCCCTCGAAGGTAAGCCGAGGTGATGCGTACAGTTGAAGTTCCGGGAAATAGACCGTGCGAAAACGCTCGCCCGCCATCGTGATCCGGTAGCCCGACACCTTCCATTCCTTCAACCGGATGAAGGCCGTTCCCCCGATATGGCCGGGGCTGGAGACGGCGCGGAAGGAATCGACGTGCAGCGCGTCCTTTTCGAAGCGTCCGGACAGCTGGACATCCTTCAGATGGATGCCCGCCGAGGGCAGGTAGGCCCCCGCATTGGCCAGGCGGATCTTTCCCTCCAACTGCGGCTCCTTCCACTGCCCGCCGACCGCCAGGTCCAGCTCGAGATTTCCCTGGCTTTCCTGCACGGCTCCGGGGAACAGGATGGCGAGAAGCCCCCTCTCCCGGATCCGGGCGGTCAGGTGCCCTTCGATTTTCCCCTGCGGGGTGACGGTTACGGGAAATCGTGCGGGGATCGGCAGCTGATATCGGCCCCGCACCTGCCCGTATTCAGCGAGGGCCAGGGTGGCCGTTCCGCTCAGCGACTCTTCGCGCCAGGCCCAGGTGGTTTCGGCCTGGTCGATGTGTGCCGTGACGTCCAGATTTCCTCTGCGCTGGCGGATTGTCCCCTGGGCGAGGGAGGCCGATCCGGTGAGCTCAAAGCGCTTTGCGGGGCGGATCACCCCGGTGAGGCCGCCCCCCAGGAGCCCTTGGATCTCGATGCCGGGTTCACCGGGAAGCCAGGGGCGGAGGAGGGCAAGGTCGATGTGAGACCATCTGGCCTTGAACTCTCCACGTTCCGGCACGAAGGAGCGGGCCGGAAAGGCGCAGCTAAATGTGCCGTGGAGGATGCCGTCCCTCTGTAGCCCGATTTCCAGCGTGCCGCTGAGCCCTTTTTCGCTTCCCAGCAGGGACGCATCCAGACGCCGCACGGTGATGTGCCTGCCTTCAGCTCCGATGGTGCCCCTGAGGTCGGTCCTGGCCTTCAGGGAAAAATGGTCCCTGCTCGCCAGGTCAAGGCGAAACTCCCCGTTTGCCACACCCCGGACCTGGGCCGCTGTCAGCCAGGGGTCGAAGCGGGTGAGATTCAATCCACTGATGCGCAGGGAGGCGTTTCCCCGCGAGTCGGGACGGAAAAGGTCCGCGGCGGCTTCAATGCGCTCCCCGGGTGTCCCGGTCACGACCAGGGGCCCCAGGGACATCCGCTCCTTTCCCAGGGAAAGGACTGCAGGTGCGGACAGGTGCCACGGACCGACAGCGTCGCGGCCGGAAAAACGGAGGAGGTGCCCTTGCCACCGCCCGTCGGCATAACCGCCGGCAAATTCAAGGAGCGCCTCGGCGCCGGGAGCGCTCAGCGCCGCGTGGATCGTGTGCCGCGTGCCCGTTCCCAGCGCTTCCAGGGTGGCGGCATTGACGCGCAGGCCGTTGTAGGCAACCGTGCGCAGTGTCGCGGACATGTGCAGCGGATCGTCCTGCTTCGGGCCGAGTTGGGCGGTCAGATCTGCCGAATCGATCCGGAGGCCGTCCGATGCCAAGGCCCGGGCGCGTCCGCGGATGGCGCCGCTGAACCGGCCTTCATGCCTGCGTATCCAGCCGTCGGCATTCAACGTTCCGGATGTGCCGGGAACGAGCCTGGAAAGATCGCTTATCCTTGCGTCCAGGGTCAGGTGCTTGTCCAGTTCGCCCGCCGCATGGATAGAGAAGCCCCTGCCCTGGAGGTTCAGGAATTCTATCCGGATGCTCTCTCCGGCGAAGGTGCCACGCACATTTCCCGTCAGCGTCCGGCCGTGAAGCCGGCTTTCGAGGAGGGTCCCCTGGAGATCGCCCTGCAGGGGACCCTCCCCTGTCTTGAACAGGCCACCGGCCAGATCGAAATTGATGAGGCCTTTCCAGTCGGGCGTGATGCCTGAGGGATCCAGCTTTCTTCCCCGGATGGCGCCTTTCAGGCGAATACCGCCGCCCCAGTCGATTTTCAGGTCGCCCCCGAGGGTTCCCTTCAGGATCGTTCCCGTCAGGGCGGTCAGTTTCATGCCCTTTTCATGGCCCTCGTAGGCGCCGGAGAAACGAAGGGTGTGCCAGCCGGGGCCGGTGTTGGCGATGGCAAAGCGGCCCCGGTAATTTCCCGTGGTTCCAGCAAAGTTCAATGTTCCTTCCATGTTTGTCGCCGTGCCGATCTGCCGGGCCAGGTCGACACCGGCGGCCTGAAGCTCCACCGTCATCGAAGGGTCGATGGTACTGAAGTCGATGGCGGCCCCGCCGGTGAGTGTGCCGTGCAGATCCTCGCCGGTGAGGTGGAGATTGCGGAAACGGAGGGCCTTCCGTTCCACTCCCGCTTCACCCGACAGCGCCAGGCCCGGCATCCCCTGGTCATTTCCCCCTGCCCCGGCGAGGGTGAATGCCCCCGCAGCCTGTTCCGGCTCCCTGGACGGTTGAAGGCGGGTCTGCAGAACGAAGCGCTCCAGGCCGCCGATGGATTTCTCCGGATGGAGGGTAAGGTTGGTTACGAGGGACGGGTGGTTCAGGCCCATGTCGATCGTTCCCTCCACCTTCAGAGACGGCATGGCTGCGCGAACCCCCGCCAGGATGAGATGACCGCTTTGCCATCGTGCGGAACCGGAAAACTCATGAACAATGACGGGCGGATCGCTTCCCTTTCGGTATTCGAGGCCGTTCAGGCCCAGACGTGACACCTCCAGCGTGACGAAATGTAACGCATCTGGCAGCTTCGGCCATTCCAGGGAAAGAGGGGTTCGAGGCCCGTCATCCCGGATTCTCACGCCTCCTGCGGCAATCCTGCCGATATCGACGTGCGCCAGCAAGAGATAGAACGGATTCCATTCGAGGGCCAGCCGGTCGATTTCCACCGTCTGCTGCGCCAATCCGATCCGTATTCCAGCGAGATCCAGCCGGTCGGACAGCCGCCCGTCCACGGAGCGGATGCTGATTTCGGCGGCCGCCAGGCGGCTGAGGGCGTTCACCAGCCATCGGGCCCCTGCCGTCGTTCCGGCCAGCCAGGCCATCCCGCCCATCACGATACCAAGGACGAAAAGCAGGATTCCCAGTGACAGAAAACAGCCCCGCCGCCTCATAGCTGGAACCCCACGGTGAAATGGATGCGGTATGAAGGATCATCCTTTCCGATCTGGCGGGCGATAGAAAAGTTCAGGGCACCGACGGGCGTGTAGTAGTGGACTCCGACTCCAGCCCCCTGATGCAGCCGGAAGGAGGAGAACGAATCGAAGGCGTTCCCGGCATCGTAAAACACGGAGACGCTCCAGTCCTTATAGAGGGCCCGTTCAAGCTCGACGCTGCCGGACAGAAGGTGCTTTCCTCCTGCCAGATCGCCCTCCTGGTCCCGCGGAGCGAGGGATTTGTAGGCATACCCCCGGACGCTCTGATCGCCGCCGGCAAAAAAGCGCAGTGACGGGGGGAGCTGGCTGACGGGATCGCTCAGGATTGTGAGCGCCGCGGCTGCCCGGGTATGGAGTGTCAGGCTCCACGGCAGCGGCGTCAAGCGGCTTCCCTCGGCGATTCCCTGGAACAGGCCCATTTCCGACCCCAGGGTTTCGTGGGTTCCCCGCACCTCCACCATGTAGCGGAATCCACTGCGGGGATGGGTAGGATGGTCATAATGGTCGTCGGTCAGGCGCAGACCCGGCAGAACGGAGAAATAGCGCGAATTCCCCTCCCCGAGAGTGCTGTCTTCGTAGAGGAGCCGGAGATAGGCCGCACCGATCATTTTGGCCCGGAAGCTTCGATTCAGGGAGAATTCCGACGATACCAGGCGGCTGCGGTAAGCATCGATATCCTCCTGCTGGAGGTTTATCTGCGCGGAGAAAAAGCTTTTTGCATCAGGGATGCCGTGAATGATGTACGTGGAGGCCAGCCCTTGAAGGCGTTCGGAAATAAAGAGATTTTCCGATATCTCGTGCCCTCGGGAAAAAAGATTCAAGTCGCGGTAACGGACGGTGAAGCGGGCGCCGGTATCCGTTCCATAACCGAGCCCCGTCCTCAGGCTTTGGGACGGCGTCTGGGTAAGCTCGACTGTCACAGGAACGGTGTTTCCCGGGGATTCGCTTTCTCCCGGAACGACCCGCGCCTCCCGGAATCGTTCGGAGTCCAGGTAGTTGCGCTGGGTCTCCACGAGCCTGGCGGGCGAGAAGATCTCCCCCGTTCTGAAGGTTACGTACCTTTGAAGGAAGGTTTCCGGATAATCGGGAGCCCCCTGAATCGTGAGCTTTCCGAAGCGGTGCTGGTCTCCCGTTTCCAGGACGAGCCCGATGCGGGAGGTGGAAAGAGATTCGTCAATGATGATCTCGTGGACTGAAAAATGCGCATCCCGGTAGCCCATCTCCTGGGCCCGCCCCTGAAGGGCCGCCTTGGCCCGTTCATAAAGCGGATGCAGAAGAACATCCCCCTTTTGCAGGGGGAAAGCGCCTGCCATCTCCTGCAGGGGCGCTTCCTGTGAGCCGGAACCCCGGATGGCCACCTTAACCTCTTCAACTCGAACAGCATTGCCCGGGGAGATCTCCACCCGCAGAAGATGGCTGCCCTCCTCCGGCTTTTCAGTCACGACCTTCACCTTGGCCCGGTAATAGCCAAAAGGCTCCAGGGCCCTACGGGCATTCTCCTCCGCCTGGGCGGCGAAGCGATCCAGCCAGAGCAGGTCCACCCTGCCTTCACGCACCAGGCCGGGAGGAATGGCCAGGGCGGCCTGAACGTTTTTCAGGGCCGTGCCCTCCAGTCCGACGATGAGAACCCTGACCGGATCGGCGGACAGCAGCCGCGTGGGGCAAAGTAAAAGCATCACAGCGAAGAGTGCCGCAGAACATCCCCTGAATCTTCTCAACCCGGCCCTGCCGGGCCGATCAACCCCCTTCATTCCGATAGGCCTGCCTTTCCAGGATTGACGCACGTAAGCCGCATCCCAAGAACAGTGGAGCAGGCGGGTGTGCATTTGTTGCGCATCTATGCTATGAAATTAGACTCAAAAGGATACAATCTCAAGTTGAAAATAAAAGAGAGAAACAGGGTGCGCCATGCGCCGGAGGGGTTGGATCCTTTCGTGTTCCGCATTCCGGCAGGGATATGCACAAAATCGCGGTGGCGGATCCGGGATGAAGGAGAGCGGATTACTCTATGGGGTGGAGCAGTGTGGCGAAGTGTGAGGCGGTTAGAACATGATAGCCATTGAATATGTCATTCTGATCGGCTCATTCCTGATCATTCTCAGTATCGGTGTTGCCAGGCTTTCCGAAAACCTGGGCGTGCCTGTCCTTCTGCTCTTCCTGGGCATCGGCATGCTGGCGGGTTCGGAAGGTCCCGGAGGGATCTATTTCGACGATGCCGCACTGGCCCAGGCAATCGGCGTCATGGCCCTGATTTTCATCCTTTTTGCGGGGGGGCTCGACACCCGATGGCCGGAGGTCAAGCCTACCGTCTGGCAGGCGACAAGCCTCGCCACTCTCGGTGTCCTTCTCACGGCGGTTTTGGTCGGCCTCTTCGCATTTTTCGTGCTCAAGGTTTCCCTGATCAGCGGACTGCTGCTCGGAGCGATCGTTTCTTCAACAGATGCCGCTGCGGTTTTTTCCGTCCTCCGTTCCAGGAACATCAGCCTGCAGGGGCAACTCAAACCTCTTCTGGAGCTCGAATCAGGCAGCAATGATCCCATGGCTGTTTTTCTCACCGTGGGCATCCTTCAGCTCATGACCATTCCCGGTACGTCCCTGCGGTCCATCGCCGTGCTCTTTGTTGTCCAGATGGGTCTCGGGATCGTTTTCGGTCTGGGATTGGGGAAGTTGATGGTCCTGATGTTCAATCACATGAAATCCGCTTATGAAGGGTTCTATCCCGTTTTCGCCATGGCGGCCGCGTCATTCATTTATGGTTCGACGGCGGCCTTCGGGGGCAGCGGCTTCCTGGCCGTTTACATCGCCGGGTTGATTGCCGGCAACAGTGAATTCATCCACAAGAAGAGCATGCTGCGATTCTTCGACGGTTTTGCCTGGCTCAGTCAGATTACCATGTTTCTCACCCTCGGGTTGCTGGTTTTTCCCTCCAGGATCATCCCTGTGATGGGAGCGGGCATTGCCTGCTCTTTTTTCCTCATGCTGATCGCCCGTCCCGTGGGCGTCCTGATCTCCCTGCTCTTTGCCCAGCTTCAATGGAGGGAGAAGATCCTGGTCTCCTGGGTAGGCTTGAGAGGGGCCGTCCCGATCGTTCTTGCCACCTTCCCGCTGCTGGCGGGTATTCCGGAAGCTGAGTCCATCTTCCATGTCGTCTTTTTTATCGTCCTTACCTCCGCGCTGTTGCAGGCGTGGTCCATTTCCACCGTCGCCCGGCTGCTCGGGCTCCAGGCGCCGTTTGAACGGAAACAGCGGTATCCCATCGAGTATGCGCCTGTAGAGGGGGATGATACCAGTCTCGAAGACCTGGTCATCCCCTTCAATGCCGCCGTCGCGGGGCGACCGCTTGTGGAGTTGGGGCTTCCCCGCGATGCGCTCATTGTCCTTGTCAGCCGCAACGGGATCTTTTTCGTGCCCGGCGGCGGAACGGTTCTGGAAGAGGGGGATATTGTTCAGGTGCTTGTGAGCGGCAAGGCACTACCGGAGGTCCGCGAGATCTTGCTGAGCTTAAAAGAGGAAGAGCCGGAATAAAGGAGCCCGCTCCGCTTTATAAACCAAACCCTCGCTGGAAGCGTTCACAGGGAGATACCGGCCGCCTTGAAAAGGCTTGTCCGGCCTACTCGAAATGATCCGGCCCAGGAAATTCTCAGGGATGGACCTGTTCTGAGCCGGTTGGACTGCTATGGTTCCATTCCTGAAATGCACGCAGCTGCTTGGAATCCCCTAGAACGCCGATGAAATCGCCATCCTGGAACTGGAAATCCGGGGCAGGATTCGGGTAATGGGTTTCCTTCCGGATTACGGCAACGACAGAGACGCCGGTGAGTGTTCGAATGCGCAATTCTTCGATGGAATGGCCGATCAGGGGGCTTTCCTCCTTCAGCAGCACCCAGTTGAGATCCAGCAGCCGGGAAGCGCTCTGCAACTTTGAGAGGGTCCGGTAGGAACTGTCGGAATCATAGAGGGGCGCGTAAAGCTCATAGCGGATCGCATCCAGCAAGGACTGCACCTTATCCGGTGGAAATTCAAAGTGCAGCAGGGCCTGACGCGTAAACTCCAGGCTGGCTTCGAATTCCGGTTGCACCACTTCATAAACGCCCCGGGCATGAAGGTCTTTCATGTGTTCAATGCTGATCGCCCTGGCGAAAATTTTCAGCTCGGGATGAAGGGTGTGGGCCTGGGCCGCAATGGCCTGAGAAACAACGGCGGAGGGTACGGTGATGAGCAGCAGCTTTGCCCGGCGGATCTGCGGCGCTTCCAGGACGGAGGCCTGGCCGGCGTCTCCGAAGATGGCCGGAAAGTTCAGGGCTTTCAGCTGTTCGAACCGGTGAAAATCGATCTCGATGACGACGAACTCGACGCCGAACCGGTGCAGGATCCTGGCGATGTTCAGACCGACCTGCCCGCCTCCCGCAATCACCACGTGATTCGACATTCCGGACTCCGGCAGGTTGATGGTCTGCAGAGGCTCCCGAATCGTTCGCGAACGAAAGAAGGAATAGATGGGCGATGTCAGATTGGAGAGAAAGGGGGTCAGAAACATGGTGGCCACGGTAAGGGTGAGCACGAGGGAATACAGCTCGGAGCTGATTGAAGAGGTGTTCAAGCCCACCCGGGCCAGGACAAAGGAGAATTCACCTACCTGGAAAAGCCCCAGGCCCACGGCTAGGGGAATGACGTTGCGATAGGAAAACAGCCGGCTCAGGCCTGCGAAGATGAGCCCCTTGCCTACGGTCACAAGGACCACGAGGATCAGGACGGTTTTCAAGTGGGACCATAAAAAAGCCGGATCCAGGAGCATTCCGACGGAAGCAAAAAAGAGCAGGCCGAAGACATCCCGGAGAGGGATGATTTCACTCAGGGCCTGATGGCCATAGTCCGATTCGCTGAGAACCAGTCCCGCAATGAAGGCGCCGAAGGCGAAAGACAGACCGAACAGGTAGGTTCCATAGCCGATGCCGAGGCCGAGGGCGATCACGGACAGGAGAAACAGCTCCCGGGATTTCCATCCGGCAATGCGCCGAAGAATCCAGGGAATGAGCTGTGTGCCGAGAAAAATCATCACCAGCAGGAATACGGCCGCCTTCAGGATGGACAGGGCCAGCAGCGGCAGGCCGGTTTCGGGATGGCTCAACTGCGGAAGAACAATCATCATTGGAACGACGGCCAGATCCTGAACAATGAGCATCCCGATCATGACCCTGCTGGAAAGGGTGCCCATCCAGCCCTGGCTCATGAGGGTCTTGAGGATCACCATAGTGCTTGACAGGGAGATCAGCGCCCCGAACCAGAGAGAGGTTTTCCACTCCCACCCCTGCCAGGAGCCGATGGCGAATCCGAAGCCGATCGTCAGGAGAATCTGGATGGGGGTTCCCAGAAGGGCGATCCTGCGGACGGGTTGCAGTTCCCGCAGGGAGAACTCCAGCCCCAAGGCGAAAAGCAGCAGGGCCACGCCGATTTCCGCCAGCTTTTCAATGACCTGAAGATTGGATACGTTGATGCCCCCGGTGTGCGGCCCGATAAAGATGCCGGCCAGGATGTATCCCAGGACCAGCGGCTGCCGGAAAAGTTTCGCCACCAGCCCTCCCGCCAGAGAGGCGATGACGATAATGACGATGTCTGCTGCGATGCCCATAACTTTAGAGTGTCTTCTGATAGCCGTTCCGGATCAAGGCGCGGATTTTGTCGGCTTAGGGTTCGAATTCTGGATGCAGCACCTGCTGCAGGGCTCGTGCCCGCTTCTCTCTTCCCTGTCTGGCCGCCCCTGAAGTTCATGGGGATGGAACAGTCATGAGCCTCTTCTCCATCCTGAGTGGCATTGAAGCTAGGCCATTTTAGGGCATGTTCCCAAAAAAAATCCACAGAAATACGGAAGAATTTATCGCGGCGAATTCATGATTCTCATGGGGCGGAAGCGGTGTCGCTCCGATGGCGGCTGCGGATCCGGCATCTTGTGAAGGCGGTCAGGATCGGCAAAATGCCGATCGCCGGTGGTATCGGCCTGATGCCCGGGATGCGCCAGCCGGAAGGGGAATAAAATCAGCCTTTTTCAATTCTTGACTGATTTTTCGAACCGTGCGAAGGTACAGGTGAGAAAAGGCGATGACCCATAGTTCGTCCGGGAAACCCGGCGGAAGAAGGGGTAGTTCTCTCCTGTGACGGGAAAAGGATGCCTTTCGCCCTCGGCTACCGGCGGCGGTGGGATTCCGAGAGGCTGTCGCACCGCGATGGAAGAGCGGGAATCCCTTCGGCAGAGGGCGCTTTCGGCTGAACGGTGCGGTGAAAAGGGGGACTAGGAATGAGAGAGGGCCGACGTCCGGAAAGCAAGGTTGCTCCTGAGCAGCAGGCGGTTGCAGCGCATGCCGGATCTCCGATGTATGCCACGTATCCTGCCACGGCGAGCAGCGTGGACCTTCCGGGTATCATATTCCGCAGGAACAGGAACGAGAAGGATTTTACCCTGCTCGACACGGCTGATGCGCGTTCGTTTCCCGGGGAGGATGCGACCCTGTCCGAGACCGTCAGGGTGTTGGGAGAGCTGCGTTTAAAGAAGCTGCTTGCACTGGTCTGGCCGGAAGGTGCGTCGCTGGATATTACCATCCGAATCATTGCCCGCCGTACGGCCCTGTTAAAGATCAGGCAGGACGGCGAAAAGGTTGAAGTCGAGGCGCATTGGAATCTTTTTATCCCTTACTTTTATTCGATCAAGAGGCTCCCGATCGCCCATTTCGAGAACCTGGAACTTTTTTCCGCGGCGGTCTTCAGGTACTCCTTCCTGGCCATGAGGCATCGGAAGGTGCCGAAGAGCGAATTGAGAGACGTTGTCATCGACGCGTATCTGGATCAACCGGACCTCTTATTGGCCTCGCTGGACATTTTCAACAAGCCGAACATCTACCATATCCACCCTACGGGCATATGGTTCGACAGGATTTCCGCCGCCAATGACGAGCATCGATTGGAGATTGATGTTTCCTCCGCCTCCGCAACAGCGCTTGTAAGCCCGCAATGGCTGGAGGAGGTTGCAGGGTTCATCCACAAGGTGGTGAAGAGTTACGCCTTCCGTTATGTGGATTATCTGTGGACGCAACGTTACCGAGTCGTTCTCGGCGGTTCGTCCGGTGCGGAGATGCTGGAGCTTCAGGGAAAGGAGATTGTCATCAATGTCTCTCCTCTCATCGATCAGACCCAGTGGAGACCGGCGCTTTATCTGAACCTCGGATATGCGGTCATGCTCGCCATCCTCCAATCGGCGGGAGAAGGCGACGGGAGGGAAAATGTCCTTCTGGCCATGATGAAGACCTGGAAGCGCTACATCAGTTTTGATGAATCTGTCGAACGGCAGAGCGTCTGGAGGCTCTGCGGATTGCCCCTGCCCACGGAGGAAGGGCCAAGCCGGAATCTGCTGGAATGCATGACCGGCAGGAAAGGCCTGGAGCTCGTCAATGATTTTATCCTTCTGACGGATTATTCCGCCCAGGAGACCTTCGGAGAACGGCTGAAAGTGCTGAACGAATCTCCCGACGGGGCAAAAACCGGCGCTTATTATGAGCAATTGCGGAGCGGGATCCAGAATCTCAACACCACGCTGATGAGGAACAACATCAATTACGGCAAACTGATCGAGGTCCTGCGCAACGACAATATCGATCATCTGCAGCTGGCCTCTCTGCTGCGCACGGGCCGGTTGAACGGCAGAAGTGTCGCGGATGTGAGCGAATGGCTTTTGCTGAGGACGCTTCTGTATGACCTGATCAACGCTCCCAAGGTCTTCAGGAATGATTACAAGATGCTTCTGAAGGTCCTTACCAAGGTGAATAAAAGCCTGATCGTTTATGTCTGGTCCTTGACCCTCGACAATGATGCGCGCTATGAGCTGGTCAATGCTTATATTGCAAACCTGATCAATGATATTTTCGTCTTTGATCGTGTGAAAATTTATGAAATCGTGGCAGATCCTGCGGAATGCCTGGAGGCCGAGGCCATAACGGGGTATCTTCTGAACTGGGCGGGTCTTTCTTCCGAAGAGTGGCATTCGATCAGTGGAGCGGTCTTGTCGAGATTGCCGCACAACGTGGCAACGCACTTGAGCGTCCAGACAACCGGTGACGTGGACCTGCTGATCCGCGTGATGACGACCCGGGCAAGCGGGCTGATTGGTTTTTGCCTCCATCAGGCTTACCGCTGGGGGAGCGTGAAGGATGAACTCACAGAACGAATTCGTTTCCATTTCCGGAAGATTCTCAGGCGGGCTGAAAAAGCCATGCTCCCTGAGAATATGATTCGGGGAGGGGCCATACTTCTTTTGATTCTGGCCCAGATCGTTTCCGATGAACGAGACGGTTTTGCGCGGAATATCGAAATTACGGAACGGGAAAGAAGCGCCGTTCTCAGCCTTATCAAGCAGTGCCTTCAGTGGGACCAAAGGCATTTTGTCCTCATGGTAGGGGGGATTGCGGCGGGCTATATGGGAAGCATCGACGGATGGATCCTGCAGCAGTTCGACACCCTACTTGGGCGTTACGGCGGCGGAGACCGCGTAGTGTTGCGCAGCGTTGTGCAGTTTGACGTCGAAAAGCTGATCGAACGGACTCTGCTGACGGCCAGGGCGGGACATGAGGATGAACTGTTTAAGAAAATTCAGCTGCTTCGCTTTGGGGTCGATCCCGTCGTCAGCGATCAGGCGAATAAGGTTCTTGGGGCGATGGCCTCTGGATATGGAATGGCATCTCCGGAAGCCCTTCTGAAGAAAAAGGATATTCGCGACCTTGTCCTGGAGTTGTCGAAGCGCATGAGGGTTTGATCCCTGACGTGGCACTGAAAAAAAACCACGGGGATCTGTATGGGCCGCTAATCGTGTGCCGAAAAAAAGGGGAAGAACCCGCCTTTTGAGGTCAGGTCCTTCCCCTTTTCAGGTTTGGAGAGAGAAGTGGTTTATGTGGTTTATCCGTGATGGTCGTGCGAAGACGATTTTTCCTCTCCGTAAACCACCAGCGTTCCGTGTTCTTCCATTTCCTTGAGCCACTTGGCATGCTGCTTTTTCAGCCAGGGCCGGCTGACCCAGCCCGTCAGCATCGCCGGCAGCGATCCGGGAGACCCCACCGTTCCAAGATAGAGGTGGATGAAGAAAAAGGCGAAGATGGCCACAAATCCGGCGGCGTGGATCAGGTACATCAGCCGGACGATCATGGCTGGCATGTGCAGGGGAAAGAGCATGATTAATCCGGAAAAGATCATCGCCACTCCGCCGGCTGCCACAACCAGAAAGAACATCTTCTGGCCGGGATTGTATTTGCCCACCTCGGGCACTTTGTCCACATGCCACAGATAGCCGCCGGCGCACTTGATCCAGTCCAGGTCCTCGGGAAAAACAAAGACCCCCGCCTCTTTCCACCACATGCTGATCGTGAAGAAGAGGGCCAGGATGAAGAAGAGCGCCGTTATATTATGGATGTACTTCAACGACTTCAAGCCGCCGAAGGGTTCTCCGAGAAAATTCAGGGAATGGAACATCATTCCAAGCCCCGACAGGCACAGGATCAGGCATGAAACAGCCAGGCTCCAGTGCACGATTCGTTCAAAGGAGTCCGTGGCCTGAATTAATCCTTTTCTCATGGTTATTCCCCTCCCTTCTGTTCTTGGCCCGTCTCCTCGTCAGGAAGTTTAGGACCGTGGATGATGTAATGCAGGAATGAACCGGCAATGACGCCACCGGCAGCCAGAAGGCTCAGGGGTTTCATGATGTCCTTCCAGAGAATGACGGACAGCGGAACGCTGGGGCTCTTCGGCAGGTGTTCATACACCCCGGGCTTTTCATCCAGGACGTACATCACGTGGGTGCCGCCGACGAACTTGTCGCCGTAGACGTTGGCGTCTCCGCCCAGTTCCTTGGCCCGGGCATAGGCCTTTTCGATCATCTTGCCCTTTTCCCCGAAGGTGATGGCCCCCGTGGGGCAGGCCTTTGCGCAGGCGGGAATCAGATCGGCCTTGATGCGGCTCAGGCAGAGATCGCATTTATAAACCTTGTCCGTCTTGCGGTCATACCGGGGGATGTCGAAGGGGCAGGCCGAGACACACTCCTTGCAGCCGATGCACAGATCCCGGTTCAGGCCCACCGTTCCAATGTCCGTAACGTACAGGGCGCCGCTGGGACAGACCTTGACACAGGCGGCATCCGTGCAGTGCATGCAGCCGTCCTTTCGGAACAGCCATTTGAGTTTTCCGTCCTTTTCTTCAATTTCCTGAAAGCGGATCAGCGTCCAGGTGTTGGCCTGAAGATCGGGCGGGTTCTGATAGGTTCCGTGGTTCTCAGTCTGCTTCGCCGGCTGAGAATTCCACTGCTTGCAGGCCAGTTGACAAGCCCGGCAGCCGGTACATTTCGATACATCTATAAGTTTTACATATTCAGCCATTTTCGTTCACCCCCTTACTTCTTGACCACATTGACCATGAAGGCCTTGCTCTCCGGGATCGTCGTGTTGGCGTCGCCGATCGTAGGCACCAGCAGGTTGGCCGCGTCTCCCCGGGTGAAGATTTCCGCCTTCTTGTCACCGGGGTTGTACGGCCGATCCTTTGTCGTGATCCAGCCGAAATGCCAGGGAATGCCCACCTCATGGAGAATGTTCCCGTTAATGTTGAACGGTTTGAAACGGGGTGTGACGATGGCCACACACTCCACCTGACCTCTTGGGGAGCTGACAATGACCTTGTCGCCGTTGGAGATTCCCCGCTCTTTTGCCAGTTCCCTGCTCATCTCGCACCACATTTCCGGCTGCATTTCGGCAAGCCAGGGGCACCATCGGGTCAGAACACCGGTCTGCCAGTGTTCGCTGATGCGGTATGTCGCACAGATGAACGGGTATTTGGGATCGCACGAATCGACACCGGAATAGACGTCCAGGTCGGAACCCACGCCGGGTTTATCGAACCGCTTGATCGTCGGATTGTTCTTCTGGGGTGACAGGACGTTCTTTTCCACCGGGCATTCCAGGGGTTCGTAGTGCTCGGGGAACGGTCCGTCCGCCAGACCGGGACCGAAGAGGCTTGCCACGCCGTCGGGTTTCATGATGAAGGGCGGCCTGCCGGAGCCGGGGTTACCCGCGCCGTCGGGGACGTCGCCAACCCACTTGTCGCCGCTCCACTTGATAGCCGCCTTCTTTGCACTCCAGGGGTTTCCTTCCGGATCGACAGAAGCGCCATTGTAGAGAATTCGCCTGTTGACTGGCCAGGCCCACGCCCATTCAGGGTAAAGGCCGATACCAGTCGGATCTTTCTTTCCGTCGCGGCGGGCGGACATGTTCTTGTCCGTGTAAGAGCCGCAGTAGACCCAGCAACCGGAGGACGTGGATCCGTCATCCTGAAGCCAGGCAAAGGTGGGAACGGGATCACCCTTCTTGAACTCCTTGAATTCCCCGGGCTTCGTCGGATTTTCCACCGTTTTGTCCTCGAGGAAGAGTCCGTTGATCTCCTTGGCTACGGAGTGGGGATCGAAGTGGAAATGGCCGCCAAAGGTTTTCGGGCCGTAGTTCCAGCTCAGTTTGGTAATGGCATCGGCATTGGGGCCGCCTTCTTTTTCGTAAAGCCCTTTCACCTTGAAGAAGATTTCCGAGGTAATGTCCCCGTCGGGAAGGGCCACGCCCGGTGGATTGATGGCCTTGTAGCGCCACTGGTTCCAACGGCCGCTGTTGATGATACTCCCCTCCTTCTCTATGGAGGCGGCGCAGGGCAGCAGGAAAACCTCCGTCTTGATCTTTTTGGGATCCATATCCGGCCCGCGCCAGAAGGAGCCGGTCTCGTTATCGAAGAGGTTGACGTTGACCATCCAGTCCAGTCGGGTCATTGCCTGGCGGACTTTGTTGGAGTGGGCACCGCTGCAGGCGGGGTTCATGCCCCAGGCGAAGAAGCCCGTGAACTTTCCCTTGTACATCTGATCGAAGAGGTTGAGCCATGAATAGTTGGCCCCGTCGTCGATCTTGGGGAGAAGGTTGTAGGCCTCGTCCAGGGTGACGTTCGTTCCGTACATGGCCCGAAGGAAACTCGCCACATACTTGGGTTTGTTCTTCCACCAGTTGAGGCTGTTGGGTTCCTTGGTCGATGGTGTTTCCTTTTCCAGGTAAGCTGCCATGGTTGCCAGCGACGCCTTGGGGGTGCTGAGGTAACCCGGCCATATGTGGAACAGCAGACCATGGTCCGTGGATCCCTGGACGTTGGACTCGCCGCGCATGGCCGCCACGCCGCCGCCGGGAACGCCCATGTTGCCCAGGAGGAGCTGTATCATGCACATCGTCCGGATATTCTGGGTGCCCACGGTATGCTGGGTCCATCCCATGGCGTAGAGTTCAACACCGGAACGATCCTTCGTTCCCGTTGATCCATAAAGCTTGTAGATCTCAATCAGCTTGTCAACCGGCGTCCCGGTTGCCTGGTTGACCACTTCGGGCGTGTAGCGGGAATAGTGCTTTTTCAGGAGCTGGAACACGCAGTTGGGGTCCTGCATCGTGGGATCCTTCTTGATCCTTCCGTCCCCTTCCGTCTGGTAAGACCAAGTGGATTTGTCGTACTTTCCGTCCGTCAGGCCGGAGAAGACGCCGTTATTGTCGCCGGGAAGCTTCAAGTCGGGGTTCACGAGGAAGGTCGCGTTGGTGTAATTCCTGACGTACTCCTCGAAGTAGAGCTTGTTGTCGAGAATGTATTTGATCATCCCGCCGAGGAAGGCGATGTCCGTCCCCGAGCGGAGAGGTGCATAGATGTGGGATTTTGCCGCCGATTGCGTGAACCGCGGGTCCACGCAGATGACCTTGGCACCTTTCTCCATGGCGGCGGTGACCCACTTGAAGGCGATAGGGTGGTTGGAGGCAGGGTTACTGCCCATGATTAAGATCACATCACTGTTGCGGATGTCGATCCAGTGATTCGTCATTGCGCCGCGTCCGAACGACTCTCCCAGAGCCGGTACAGTAGGGCTGTGTCAAATGCGGGCCTGGTGTTCGATATAGACTAGACCCAACCCCCGCAGAAATTTCTGATAAACGAAGCACTCTTCATTGTCCAGCGCGGCGCTGCCGACGGAGGCGATTCCTTCCGTCCGGTTCACCACCTCGCCTTTATCATTGGTGGCCCGGAAACTCTTATCGCGGCTTTTCTTGACATTTTCCGCAATGCGGTCCAGGGTCCACTCCCAGTCCACCTCTTTCCATTCCGTTGCGTAGGGTGCCCGGTAAAGGGGTTTGCCGAGGCGGTTTTCGTTGTTCGCCATCTGATAGATAGATCCGCCCTTGGTGCAGAGGGAGCCGCGATTGATGGGACTGTCCGGATCGCCCTCCGTGTTCACCACTTTTCCGTTCCGGGTGGAAACGATGATGCTGCATCCTACGGAACAGTAAGGACAGATCGTCGTCGTCTCTTTGGCATACTGAATCTTCAGCGGTTCAGCATGCGCCAAAGAAGGCCTGAAACCGATACCTCCGACTGCCAGAGTGCCGCCGGCGATCTTCAGGAATCCTCTTCTGCTTACATCCATGACTCTACACTCCTTTCGATATGTAATCCCCGTTCATCGCTTTCTCCTTTCCAAGTCCGGGAGGTACCGCCGTTTCCGGTAATGCCCGTTGCCAGCCGTTCATGGAGAACCTCTTTAAGAACCGGCAGATCGGAGTGCACAATGTTGGATTTCTACCTGATAACCCATCCATAGTCAGATGAGAGTCACCCTATAGCTATTTCTTTGCAGGATGTCAATAACTTCTGTATTATTAATATGTTATGTCAATTATGACATGTCGAAGGTATCCGGATGAAGACATTTTTCTTCTTAAGGCGTTTGGATTGGAGGAACAGCAAACAGCTCCCTCCCTGGGCCGCCCTTGGGGACGAATCAGCTCATCAAAAATATTTCTTTATGATACCGATATGTTGAAAAGTTTCCAGCCGAAGTGGAGTCCTTCATCGGAGCAATCCTTGGAGAGGATCATGCGATTGTTTTCCCCGCAGGGATCGTTCTTGGAGCGGGCTTGATGGAGAACATAGGGACGTGTTCCGGTTGGAGGAATCTTTCCGCAATGGGCGGGTACGCCCTGAAACGGTTCTGAAGAGCTGGAGGGTCGAAACGGCTACCGGAAGAGAGTGGCGCCGGCGTGTCCGCCCCGGGAAAACGTCGGCGGATTCCCTGTACCGGGGAAGAGCCGTCGAGCCCCTCTCTCGATGCGCAGCAGAAAAAAGAGGAGCGATTGCAAGGCAGTGACCAAAGCCATCTGCAATCGCTCCCCGGGAACGCAGGGGATGCCGAAAGGGGCCGTACACCTCTCCACTCAGCGGCTCAAGCGGGTCCGCGCCTCAAGGCAAAGGGGGAGTTACACCACTCCATAAGCCAGCATGCTGTTGGCCACTTTCATGAACCCGGCGATATTGGCGCCCAGCACGTAGTCCCCCTCTTTTCCATATTCCGCCGCCGCATTGAGGCAGGAGGTGTGGATGCTTTTCATGATCTGAAGCAGCCGGGCATCGACTTCTTCACGGGGCCAGGAAAGGCGCATGCTGTTCTGGCTCATTTCCAGACCCGAGGTGGCCACGCCGCCGGCATTGGCCGCTTTGCCGGGGCCGTAAATGACGCCATTGTCCTGGTAGATGCGGATCGCCTCCGGGGTGGAGGGCATATTGGCGCCTTCGGAGACGCAGATGCAGCCGTTTTTCACAAGGGCTTCCGCATGGCTGGCGTCGATTTCATTCTGGGTGGCGCAGGGGAGGGCGATGTCGACGTGAATGCTCTGATTCTTGATCACATCCCAGACACTCTCCCCGATGTAGCAGCACGTTGATGCGGCGTATTTGTCGGCATATTCACTGATGCGGCCTCTGCGGACATTCTTCAATTCCATGACATACCCACACTTTTCTTTGTCGATCCCTGCTTCGTCGACAATCGTTGAGCTGGAGTCGCACAGGGTAATGACTTTTCCTCCCAGGCTGGTGACTTTTTCGATGGCGTACTGGGCGACGTTTCCGGAACCGCTGATCGCCACGGTTTTACCCTCGAAGTTGAGGCCGCGCCAGGCGAGCATTTCCGAGGCGAAATAGACGCAGCCGTAGCCCGTCGCTTCCGGCCGGATAAGGCTTCCGCCGTAATTCAGGCTCTTGCCGGTCAAAACGCCTGTATGCTCGTTGGCCAGCTTCTTGTAGTAGCCATAGAGGTAACCGATTTCCCGGGCACCCACACCGATGTCTCCCGCCGGTACATCCGTGTCGGGACCGATGTGCCGGAAAAGCTCACGCATGAAAGACTGGCAGAAGCGCATGACCTCGTTGTCTGATTTTCCTTTGGGATCGAAGTCGGAGCCGCCTTTCGCGCCACCCATGGGAAGGGTCGTCAGTGAATTCTTGAAGATCTGTTCGAACCCGAGAAACTTCAGGATGCTGAGATTAACGGAGGGATGAAAGCGCAGCCCCCCTTTATAGGGACCGATGGCATTGTTGAATTGAATCCGGTATCCCCGGTTGACATGCACCTCACCTCTATCGTCCGTCCAGGGAACGCGGAAGGTTATTACCCGGTCCGGCTCCACGATCCGCTCATAGATTTTTGCCTTGACAAACTCCGGATGCTTCTGAGCTGTGGGCTCCAGAGTGAGAAGCACCTCTTCCACCGCCTGATGAAATTCAAATTCATAAGGATCCTGCTGTTTAATCTTGTCGATCACATCGCCGACCACGGACATTTTTTGGGACCTCCATATAAGAAATAATGCACTGCAAACTCTTCAAACGTATAGCTTTTCAGACCCCTTTTGCATCGGGCGGACCGGGCGAAGAGGCCTTGTGAAATTCACATAATATACCGCCTGTGGCGAAGATTTCCCACCACAGGCACGTTCTTTCTTCCGTTATGAGAAAAAACGACCCCATAAAACCCGAAAAACCCATGTTTGACAATGAGGTTAAAGCTGATTTTTGCATAGTGTATATCCGCGTTTTTTTATAGTGTCAATCAACAATATTGAAAAAATAATACAGGGAAGCCCTGTGGGAATTTTTTAAACGCGCATGGTTGTGGGAGGCGGATCAGGCGGTTCTTCCGGGGATGGATGCCAGGGTGACGGACGGGAAAAACGCACCCGGATGCATGGATGGTGGGGAACCAAAAAGAGAAGCCTCTGCAAATCCTGCAGAGGCTTCTCTTTTTGGTTCCGTCCGGCAGGCGGCAAAAAAACGGCGGAAATTCAAAAGCGCCCTGCCACGCCAAACTCTTCGGCTCCTTGTTCAGAATCAACGGGAGCAGAAGGAAGAATCATTATGCTTTGCGGCGGCGGAATGCCGCGAGACCGACCAGGCCGCTTCCAAGAAGCCAGACCGCTCCCGGAAGAGGAACGACGGTGTTTCCGTTACCGGCGGCATAGCCTGATTCGCCTGTTTCCGGGACGATGTGCGCGACCGCCAGGTAGCCCTGATCGTTGATGTGAAGAACCTCTTTCGCGTCGGTCCAATTGGAATTAACGGTAGTGTTCGTGACGTCAAAACTGAACGCATTCAGCTTTTCAAGGTTGCTGAAGGCTGCATTGAATTCTCCGAATTCACTGAAGTTTTTTTCCAATCCTGTGGCGGGTTTACCGGCGCTTAAGTTCGACGTGCTGAAAAGAAACGCGTTGAGCTGCACACCGAGCCGGTTCTGCAGTCTGTAACCGTCCAGGGCTTCGACGACGATCGTCGCCTCATCGATGTCCCGCAGATTTACCGTCACCTTCGCGTAATCGCCCATCATGCCGCCATTGAGGTCCTTGCTGGCGTAAATCAGATTGAAGGAGTACGAGGAAGAGGAAAAATCAGCCGACGCATTGGATGCGAACAGAAGAAGAGAAAGCAGGCATACGATCAATGTTCCTGTTTTACTAAATCCCGTAAATAAACGTTTTCGCTTCATTAAACACCTCCTTAAAGTAAATGATCTGTTAAAAAATCTGAATACAGGCACCACTTGACTCACAAAAACCCTGTTCTGCTGTTGTGGGGCCTATCGCCGTTTGTCCCGTGAGATCAGTATGAAAAACTTCACACATGGCTTTGATCATTACAGGATTGTTTTAAAAAAATCAACCGCTGAAAATTTCGGGCATCGTCCAGGACGAAATTCCATGGTAAACGTTCATGACGCATGGAAATCGCAGACGCGGGATAAGGGATGTGTTGAAAACGCCGGCGGGATGGAACGGCGGAAAGAGCAGGGGCAGGGAGAAGGCCCGCCCGATGTTGATGAAGCAATCCGGTTGGAGAAAAAGCCTCCGCATGGTCTGCAGAGGCTTTTCTCAGGAACGCCTGTTTCAGTGCCCCTGTTTTTTGAAGAGGCCGTCCGTTCTCCTGATTACGGCAAGCCCCAGCAGACCGGGGCCGAGCATCCAGGCCGCCGCGGGAAGAGGAACCGGAGCAGGATCCTTGATCCAGGTGGAGTCTTCAGGGTCGGGCCACAGGGTGGAAATGCCCTGGATGTGCGCCGCAACGTGAGCGCTGTCCCCCGTTCCCGCATTCCAGAAGTCGAAATCTTCCGCTGTGAGACCACTGCCGCTCAGTGTCAGGATGACGGTTTCGCCGACACCGTCAAAACGGTTGCCGGACGCCCTCTTGAATTGCAGTTCGACATCGTAGCCGTGGCTGCCGGCGGCGGTCTGATTGTTCTGATCCGTGGCGATGATCCTGCTCACGATGCCGTCGGAGGTGCCGCCGGTCCTTTCGATCTCCAGGCCGCTCGGATCGATGGCCGGATGAACGCTGAAATCCACCTGACTGATGAATTCACCGGCCGCACCGAGGCCGGAGGTCAATGTCAGGATCACCGACCCGGAGCCTCCACTATCATCAAATGCCGCCATGAGCCAGCCGTCGGGGGTGAGTGGGGATTTCGGGTCCACTTTGCCGTTAAAGGCTGTCCCCAGGCTGTACGTCATCATCGCGGCTTGAGCCTGTCCCGATGCCAAGCCAAAAACCACGAACAGTGCCACTAACAATTTGTAAATACGTATGTCCTTCATGTTACGACTCCCTTTCTTCAATCCGTTCTCATGCTGTTCTGATCAACTGCGAAAAAAGCCGGCCTGTATCACCGTCCTGTTTGGATTTCCGTCGCCGTCTCCTGCAGCCGATCTTTCAAGATAAATTCCATGCAAATCCCATGACGATTTTTTTTCAATCCGGTTCGTCCCCGTGTGCCTGGGGGATGACTCTTCTTAGCTTCGGCCGTTTCGGCATTCCAACCCGGATCCCTGCTGTCCGGATTCCGTTCGTGCTGAGGGCCTGAAAATGGCCGTTCCTCTTCCGGTCACGGATCGTTGATGGCAGACATACTGTATTCCTGGATAAAAAAAGGCTGTTGATGTTCAATCAACAGCCTTTTTGCCTTTCGTCCTTCCCTGCAGGCAGGGGATCACTTTTTCATCCGTCGACCGACTCCGATAAGCCCCAGCAGGCCGCTACCCAGGAGCCACACCGCAGCGGGTATGGGAACAGGCGTGCCGTACAGGGTGACATGGGAGAAACTTCCCTGGTCCGGCCATAGTCCGGTAATGGTGATCTCTTCCGTGCCGGTCCACCCCAGATTCGTCAGATTATAGAGGTACCAGGCATGGGTATCCGGGTTTGTGTCGGGCACAGCGCCGTCCTTCGCGAGGAGATAAGCCACCGGACCGACGATAGTACCCCCCGTGTAGCTTATGACCGCATTCTCGGGCTCCGGCATATACGTGTAAGTGGTTTCGTAGGAACCAGCCAGCATCCCCATTTCAACACCGACCTCATCCTTGTATAACTCAACCGCCGGAGCGATCAGGGGAAGGATCATCATATCAATTTCAGCTTGAGATGTCTCTTCCCCGGATGCAACGGTAGCCGTGGACAGATCGATATACACCGGTCCCGCACCTGCGCCGGGCACCATTGCCGCCATGATGAAAGCCGCAAGCAATGCCATGACTAAAATTTTTGCCTTGTTCATGTTTTCCTCCCTGTGGCGAAACCTTACCGCCTGGCTGAACTGTTGAATGACTATGGTTAACCTTCTGACACGATGGCGTCTTTTCGCCAACCAAATCCTCTTTCCGATGATGTTTCCTTTACGCCTCCTTCTCCTGTTTCTTTATCGAAGAAGTATATGGAATCCATCCGATGGATATACTGTACACGATCATAGTAGTTATTCAATCAGGGAAAATCTTGATTTTTATCTCAGGTAATGGAGTAAAGAATGGGCAGTTTTACCTTAGAATGCCGTGAAAAACGGAACACGGCACTGTGTGGAAATCCTGCCTGCCCTCCGGGATAACGCAGGGAGTCGAGGAAGGGCCGATAGGGATGGAATAAGGATTTCTATCGAAAAAAAAAGAGTTTCGGGGGGAGGAAGGCTGGGCGGACGATGCCTAGGGGGCGCTCTGCACCCACTGGATGGCGCATTTGAGAAGATCCGTGCCGTCTGCCAGCTTCAGCTTTTCCTTGATGTGGGCGCGGTAGGATTCGATGGTCTTGACGCTCAGGTGCAGCTTTTCCGCGATCTGGCTGGTTTTGTAACCCTGTCCGATCATCCGGAAAACGGTCAGCTCCCGGTTGCTCAGCAGATCAATGGGAGAACGGATCGCTTTGTCTTCGCTGGCAACGAGCTTTTCGAGCATGGAGGTGGCGATTTTTTCGCTCACGAAGATTTCCCCGGCCAGGACCCGGCGGATGGCCACGAGCACCTTATCCAGGGCCTCCTGCTTCATGATGTAGCCCCTTGCCCCCGCACGGAGAGCCCGTTCGGCGAACAGGGACTCATCATGCATGGAGACCACGAGAGCAGGCAGATTTCGATGGGTCAGTCTGACCGTTTTGATGAGTTCGATGCCGTCGATGCCCGGGAGGGAAATGTCGACGATGAGCAGGTCGGGTTTGTCCACCTCAATCTTTTCCAGGGCCAACTGGGCGTTATCGGCTTCGGCAACGACCTTCAGGTCAGGTTCCGAATTGATCAGAAGGGAAAGCCCCTTGCGTAGGATCGGATGATCATCAACAATGAGTACCCGTTTTTTTTTCATGTCGAATCAATTTCCTCGACGGTTCGGAAAGGAGCAGGTCACCCTTGTTCCCCCCGTTTCGTCATCGGCGATTTCCAGGGAGGCCCCGATCATGGAGGCGCGATACTCCATGATATTCAGCCCCATGCCTTTCCCCTGATGAACTGCGTTCCGGATTCCGCAGCCGTTGTCGGCAACGGTCAGGACGACGGTACCCTCACGCCTGCGGAGGGCAATGGTCACCGTATCCGCCTTGCCGTGTTTGATGGCGTTGTTCAAGGCCTCCTGCACAATGCGGTAGAGATGCGTGGCCGCCTCCGGGTCGGGGATTTGTATCTCTTCCTCGTAAATGACGGGACAGGAAATGCTGAAGAGCTTTTCCATATTGGCGGCCAGTGAGGAAAGGGCCATTCGAAGACCCTCCGCCTCAAGCCTTACGGGGTTCAGGCCGCGGGCAAACCCCCGCGTCATTGTGATGGCCTGATCGATCAGTCTCACCATTTCCGATACGTCGGCAGGCTTCAGGTCTCGGTGTCCGGCGATTTTCTTCTCAAGGACCTTTCCCATGAATCCGATCCCTGCCAGATGTTGACACAGGCTGTCATGGAGATCCTGGCCGATCCGCCTCTGCTCCCTGCCGCTGATTTCCAGGATCTCCCGTTCCAGGCGCTTTCTTCGGGTGATGTCCCGGACAATGGCCAGGACGTTGTCCGGAGGATATCGGACCATGCGGATTTCAAAGTCCCTGCGCTCTCCGGAAAGGGGGATGTTCTGCTCGAAGAGCTGAACCCCTCCCGTTGCCAGGGTATGGCGCACATAGGCCATGATCTGATCCATGATCCGCCGGGGCAGAACCGGTTTCAGTTCTTCGATGTCGTACAGGTTCCGGCCCAGGATGTCCGGTGTGATGAACCGGGTGAGATCAAACTGTCCCCGGTGAAAACCGAGGAGCACGCCCTCCCTATTGACCTGAAACATCAAATCGGGAATGGCGTCGAGAAGCGCCCGGTTCTGGGACTGGCTTTCCCGGAGGGCTTCCTCGGCCCGTTTCCGGACGACCATTTCTCCGATTCGCTCCGCGATGACGTTGATCAGGCTCCGCTCTTCCTTCAGAAAGGGCCCTTCATCCCGGAGAGGCCTTTCCTCTCTGTAAAAAATATCCAGGCAACCCGCCTGTCTTCCCTGGAGCAGGATCCGCTGCGACTGTCTCCAGACTGTTGCTGAAAAAGGGGCGCTTTGAAACTCCAGATCATCCAGGATAATGCGGCTGCAGGCAATTTCCGGATACGTCCATGCTCTGGGGATGACTTCCACGGTCTGCTGCAGGGCCTCTTCCAAGGTCAGGCCCTGCTTCCCCATGATGCCGGAAATCTCATAGAGGCAGTTCAACTCCTTGACGCGTTCGGTGAGCTGCCCCGCCAGTTCGACAAGGGTCCGTCGGGATTTTTTAAGGTTCCGCTCGGATTCCCGGAACCGTTCAATCTGCTGTTCCGCCTTCTTCAAGGCGGCGGAGAGACCCGGGGCCGCCCCTTCGTCACATGCTTGCACGGACCCGGCGGGGTTGCCCTTTCTGTCTCGTTGCTCCCCCTGGCTGCTCCTGGAAGGGGAGCACCGGGAATCATTTGATATCATGATGGTAGCTCTGAAGGGACTTCGCCCGGCCATGGCCCTCCCGGAACGTGGCGATTCCCTTGACGGCCGCCGCCGCCGCCGCGATTGTTGTGATATAGGGAACCCTGTATTTGATCGCCGCCTTGCGGATGTAAGAGTCGTCATAGGCGCTTGTCCTTCCGCTCGGCGAGTTGATGATGAGCTGAATCTCTCCGTTTTTGATGCTGTCGACGATATTGGGCCGTCCCTCGTGCATCTTCAGGATGGTCTGGGCCTCGATCCCGTGGTCTGCCAGATACTCCTGTGTTCCCTTGGTGGCGACGAGCCGGAAACCCAGCTCCTTAAATTTCTTGGCGGTGCTGAGGATCCCGCCCTTGTCACGCGGTTCAACGGTCAGGAGGACCGTTCCTTCTGCGGGAAGAACCGATTGGGCCGCTTCCTCGGCCTTGAAAAAGGCGAGCCCGAAGGAGTCGGCCAGGCCGAGGACCTCCCCGGTGGATCGCATCTCCGGTCCAAGGAGCGGATCGACTTCCTGGAACATGTTGAAGGGGAAGACCGCTTCCTTGACCCCGAAGTGGGGAACCGTCCGGGTGGACAGGTTGAGTTCCGACAGCTTCTTTCCCAGCATGACCTGGGTGGCGATCCGGGCCATGGAGATATTGCAGATCTTGGAAACCAGGGGAACCGTGCGGGAGGCCCGCGGATTGGCTTCCAGGATGTAGACGACATCGTCGGCAATGGCGTATTGGATGTTCATGAGGCCCACCACCTTGAACTCGATGGCGATGGTTCTGGTGTATTCGTTAATCGTTTCGATATGCTTGGGGGCGATGCTGATCGGCGGAATGACGCAGGCCGAGTCGCCGGAATGAATGCCCGCCAGCTCGATATGCTCCATCACGGCGGGGACAAAGGCGTCCGTCCCGTCGGAGATGGCGTCGGCCTCCGCCTCGATGGCGTTTTCCAGAAACTTGTCGATGAGGATGGGCCGTTCCGGGGTGACCCCCACCGCCGCCGCTACGTATCGCTTCAGCATCTCCTCATCATGGACGACTTCCATGCCCCTTCCCCCCAGCACGTAAGAAGGGCGAACCATGAGGGGATAGCCGATCCGGTTGGCTACGACCAGGGCTTCCTCCAGGTTGATGGCCATTCCGGACTCAGGCATGGGGATCCCCAGCCTGCGCATCATCTTTCGGAAGCGGTCGCGGTCCTCGGCCAGATCGATGGTTTCCGGCGAGGTCCCGATGATCCGGACGCCCGCTTTTTCCAGTTCGCCGGCGATGTTCAGCGGCGTCTGGCCCCCGAACTGGGCGATGACCCCCTCCGGCTTTTCCTTCTCGTAGATGCTCAGGACGTCCTCCACCGTGAGCGGTTCAAAATAGAGCTTGTTGGAGGTGTCGTAGTCCGTCGAGACCGTTTCGGGATTGCAGTTCACCATGATGGACTCGTAGCCCTCGTCGCGGATGGCGAAGGCCGCGTGGACGCAGCAGTAGTCGAACTCGATGCCCTGGCCGATGCGGTTGGGGCCGCCGCCCAGGACCATGATCTTCTTCCTGTCGCTGACCGCCACCTGGTCCCGGCCGTTGTAGGTGGAGTAATAGTAGGCCGCGTTTTCCACGCCGCTGACGGGAACAGCTTCCCATGCTTCGACGACGCCCAGTGCGGTGCGCTGCCTGCGGATCTCGGGCTCCGGTATGTTGAGGATCTGTGACAGGTAGCGGTCCGCAAATCCGTCTTTCTTCGCCCTGGCCAGCAGTTCATCGGGAAGGGCCTTTCCCTTGAATTTCAGGATCTCTTCCTCCAGGTCGACCAGCTCCTTCATCTGCTCGAGAAACCAGCGCTTGATGTGGGTCTTTCTGGAGAGCATTTCCACATCTGCGCCTTTGCGTATCGCTTCGTACATCAGGAACTGCCGTTCGCTGGAAGCCTCCGACAGCCGTTCCAGAAGGTCGTCCAGGCTTTTTTCATAGAAATCCGCCGCGAATCCCAGACCGTAACGGCCCTTTTCCAGGGAGCGGATCGCCTTCTGAAAGGCCTCCTTGTAATTCTTGCCGATGCTCATGACCTCGCCCACGGCCCGCATCTGAGTGCCGAGCTTATCCTGGGCGCCGGGAAACTTCTCGAAATCCCACCGGGCAAACTTCACCACGACATACTCGCCCCATGGGGTGTACTTGTCGAGGGTCCCGTCCCGCCAATAGGGGATCTCATCGAGGGTGAGCCCTCCTGCCAGCATGGAGGAAACGAGGGCAATGGGGAATCCGGTGGCCTTCGAGGCCAGGGCGGAAGAGCGGGAGGTCCGGGGGTTGATCTCGATGATGACAACCCGCCCCGTTTCCGGATTGTGGGCGAACTGGATGTTTGTCCCGCCGATGACCTGGATGGCCTCGACAATGGCATAGGCATACTTCTGGAGCCGCTCCTGGAGCTCCGGAGCGATGGTCAGCATGGGTGCGGTGCAGTAGGAGTCACCCGTATGGACGCCCATGGCGTCGACATTTTCGATGAAGCACACGGTGATCATCTGGTTTTTCTCGTCGCGGACGACTTCCAGCTCCAGTTCCTCCCAGCCGAGAACGGACTCCTCGATCAGGATCTGACCCACGCGGCTGGCTGAAATGCCACGGCTGGCAACAGTTCTGAGCTCTTCAGAGTTGTAGACGAGGCCGCCTCCTGTGCCGCCCATGGTGTAAGCCGGGCGGACCACCACGGGATAGCCGAGCTGGGCGGCGATTCTCGACGCCTCTTCCACCGTATAGGCGGGCTCGCTCCTGGGCATGTCGATTCCCAGGCGGGTCATCGTTTCCTTGAAGGCGATCCGGTCTTCGCCCCGCTCGATGGCGTCCACCTGGACGCCGATGACCTGGATGCCGTATTTCTCCAGAATGCCCAGCTTGGCCAGCTCGGCCGTCAGGTTCAGGCCCGTCTGTCCTCCAAGGTTGGGGAGGATGGCATCAGGCTTTTCATTTTCAATGATTTCAATCATGGACTGGACGTTCAGGGGCTCGATGTAGGTGACGTCGGCTGTTCCGGGGTCCGTCATGATCGTGGCCGGATTGGAGTTGACCAGCACAATTTCATAGCCGAGCTTCCGCAGGGCCTTGCAGGCCTGGGTGCCGGAATAGTCAAATTCGCAGGCCTGCCCGATGACAATGGGTCCGGACCCGATAATCATGATTTTTCTGAGATCGTCGCGCTTCGGCATGGTGGAGCATCCTCCTGAAAAAGATTTCGCGGGGCAGTTTGAAGAAAAATGCGATGCATATTGAAAACCGGGGAAAAGATCTAATGTGTGCCCAGCACGGGCGGACTATAGGTAAGTACCCCTGTCTTGTCAAGCGATATAAAAGGTTTAAATATCAACGATATTCATCCAGTTTTTGCCCCCGAGCATCCGTGCGACCATCATGCTGCACACGTTGTCTCCGGCGGAATTTACCAGGGTGGCGGGGGGGTCGACGAGGACGCCGATCATGGAGATGATGGGGAAGGCCTCCAAGGGGAAACCGTAGAGTGAGATGATCAGCAGTTCGCCAATGAAGCCGCCGCCGGGGATTCCACTCATCACTGTTCCGCTCAGGAGGGCGATGCCCAGCGCCGTCAGAAGTGTCCCCGCTCCGGAGAAATCCAGGTTGAAGATGCCGAAGAGAAAGGCGATTTTCAGGACAGCTGCCAGGCAGGAACCGTCCATGTGAATGGTGGCCCCGATGGGGATGACGAGTTCGGATATGTCCTTCGGGACGCCGCTTCGGGTGGCGGCCTCCAAGTTGGAGGGGATGGCGGCGACGCTGCTGCCCGTTGCAAGGGCCGTCAGGGCCGGGGGCACGATGTTTCTCCAGAAGGTCCGCACCCCCGGGCCTTTCCCGGTGAGATAGGCGTATATCGAAAAGCCGGCAAAGAAGTAAAAAAACGTTATGGGATAAAAGAGGGTCATGGCCCGGAAATAAGAACCCAGGAGCTTCGGTCCGAAAACGCCCGTGAGATAGGCGAAATAGGCGCACAGGCCCACGGGGGCGTAATACATGATCAGATCGATGGCCTTGATCATCACGTCACCGGCCGAAGCCAGAAAATCGGCAAAGGCCCGCCCCTTCTCCTTCAGGCAGGAGGTCGCAAACCCGATCAGGATGGCGAAAAGGATCAGGGCCAACATGTTCTTCTTGGACAGGACATCGGGAAAATCTGGTGTGGTGAAGGCCCTGACGATCTGGTTCGCCGTGTCCAGCGACTGGAGCTCTCCCGCGGATTGAAGTGTGATGGAAACACCCGCAGCCGGAGGATAAAAGGAAACTCCGATCATCATGAACACGGAAGCCACTGTGCCCGTCAGGACAAAAACCCCCAGCATGGAAAAGAGGATCCTACCCAGCCGCCGACCGTTGGTCATCCCCGCCACGGCCGAGGAGATGGAAAAGAACACGAGGGGCACCAGGGCGGTGAAGAGGAGATTGAGGAAAATATCGCCCAGCGGCTTGAGGAGGGCCGCATCCTCTTTAAGGAGAAGCCCGAGCCCGGAGCCGATTCCAATGGAAAGAAGAAGCAGCAGTGAGAAGCCATAGGATCGAAGAAAGGGAGAGGAAAAGGGCTTTATCTTCATGGCTGTCCTGAATCGCCACCGGGCTCTGCCTGCATGTCCCGGGCGTCGACGATGGAATTCCTTTCGTTGTGCTGCTGCGTCCCTTCCGGATCGGATGATGCGAAACGTCCGGGCAGGGGCAGCCCTGCATCGGGCTTAATAACGGCAACGGAACCGAAAAGTCAAGCAGGTTGACGGATTTCCAGGGTCAAGTCATTCAAAGACCTAAATAATGACGATACCAAATAAATAAAATACTTCTGGCTTTCCGGCTTGCTTCATGATATCAAG
>Ga0265295_1002308_pt1 | contig 30749 bp, 19 predicted proteins | sample Munlansysbiofilm_FD_192503 | JGI IMG/M metagenome (GOLD analysis project Ga0265295, IMG submission 192503) | Leachate microbial communities from a municipal landfill in Southern Ontario, Canada - Methane capture system biofilm | ecosystem: Engineered > Solid waste > Landfill > Unclassified ... | reverse complement strand
GGCAATTCCGATCATCAAAAGCTGGCAAGATTACTACCCCGTAGCCCATGAAGGCTTGGGTTCTTCTTATGAACGCATCATTCTGAATTCATTGCTAATGCTTCTATACAAAGCTGGAAAATACGAAAGTGCCTTGGAAGCTCCTTGCTTTGGCTTTACCGGAATCTCGGGGATAAACCTCGTGGCACTGGCGCAAAAAGGCTGCCAGGTGTTGCTGGAAGATCATGACTCCCAGCGCTCCGCCCTCATCCGCAAGACCTGGCAGCAATTGGATTTACCGCTGCAGATCAGGCTCAATCCTGGCTATAGCAGGCTGGATTATGCCGATAAATCAGTGGATTTTGGCTTTAATTTCTCGGCACTCTGGTTTGTGCAGAATCTACCGGAATTCATCGCTGAGTTTTGCCGGGTGATCCGGAAGAACATTCTAATCTGCGTGCCCAATCGGGATGGAATAGGCTTCAAAGGGCAGCTCAAAGGCTATAGCCCGGAAAAGTATCCAGATTTGCATCCTGAACATATCGATCCCAAGAGCATAGTGTGGCTGATGCAAAAACAAGGCTGGAATCTGGTGAAGCAGGGCTATATAGATTGCCCCCCCTGGCCAGATATCGGCATGAGCAAAGAGGACTTTATAGCCCTGAAGCTGGGAAGAGACCGGGATGCCGCAGTCCAGCAGCCCAAACTGGTGGAAAATCCGCTCTCGATTCTGCCCTATTATCAGGGGAAAGACCCTGGTTTTGCTGCTCGCATGTTGCGGCTCTATCCCTTTGAGCTGCTTGCGCCGCGGGCTTTCAAACGCATTTGGGCGCATCATTACTATTTGCTTTTTCAGCCGTGAGCAAGCGCAATCTCATTTTCCTCATTTTGGGCAGCATCATCGGGCTGTGCCTCATCCTGCTATGGCTGAATTTCATCCCAATAGCTGAGATCAAGGTCTATTTTGCCCAGCTTTCACCGCTGTATGTGATCCTGGCTGCCGTCACTTATCTCGCGGCTTATTTCGTGAGGTCTGTGCGCTGGAACATCATTCTCTCACAAAACATCCGCATTTCCATCCTGGATACCTGGCTTTATGCCATGGCAGGCAATTTAATAAACTATATCATCCCGATTCACATCGGAGAAGTCTCCAGAGCCTGGTTCATCAAACGAAATCATGGACACAGCATGGCCAGTACCCTGCCTTCGGCATTCATCGATAAAGTTTTTGACACTCTGGCCATCATCGTGGTCTTGATCCTGATTCCCTTTTTGGGGATTAATGTTAGCCTTGGACTCTGGGTGCTGCTCGCACTATTGGCGATGGTGTTTGTGCTTTCAGCAGGGATTTTGTTTTTGGCTGCCTTGCAACCGCAGAAATTCGCAACTTGGCTCTGTGTGCTGCTCAAAATAATCCCGGGCAGATTCAAAGACAAAGTGCAAGCTTTTGTGACGTCTATGATCAAGGGGCTCAATATCTTTGAGCATCAACCGGGCAGGCTGCTTTTGGCCACTTTGCTTACGGCTCTGGGAATCCTGCTGGATGGGAGCTATTTCTATCTGATCTTCGTGGCTTTTGGCATAGAATTCAGCTTTCTTTTGGTGCTATTTGGTTATACTCTGATCAACCTCAGTTACGCACTACCACAGCCTCCAGCGCAATTGGGCAGCAATGAATGGATGATGATCATCGTCTTTAGTTTGGGATTTAGTTTGACAAAGTCCAGTGCCTCGGCGATCATGGCATTCGCACATATACTTACCGCAGTCCTGATGGGCGTGGTGGGTGGTGTGGCGTTTGCCATCTCGGGTTTCGAGATGCTGCGCATGATATTCAAAGGAGAGATAATAGATGGATAATCTGATTGATCAGATCAACGAACTTAGTAAGTCCGTGAAGGGACTAAAAGCCGAAATCGCAAAAGTAATCGTGGGACAGGAACGGATAATAGACCAGGTCTTGATCGCCCTTTTTGCCAATGGACATGTATTGATCGAGGGTGTACCTGGTTTGGCCAAGACCCTGTTGATTTCATCTTTGGCGCAGAGCCTTTCCCTAAAGTTTTCCCGCATCCAGTTTACCCCGGATCTGATGCCCTCGGACATCACCGGTTCAGACATTCTGGTTTCGGATCAACAAACCGGCGCTCGGGGCTTTGAATACCTCAAAGGCCCGGTATTTGCCAATATCATCCTGGCCGATGAGATTAACCGGACTCCGCCCAAAACTCAATCCGCACTCTTGCAAGCTATGCAGGAAAACACCATCACCAGCGGTAACAAGACCTGGCAGCTTGATAAGCCATTCATCGTGATGGCGACGCAAAATCCTATCGAGCAGGAAGGGACTTATCCTCTTCCCGAAGCCCAATTGGATAGATTTATGTTTTACATCAATATAGATTACCCCAGTTATGAAGAAGAGCTGAAGATCGTGGAAAGTACCACCAGCGGTGCTTTGCCACAGATCAAACCCCTACTGGGAGCCCATCAAATCATCGCTCTGCAAAACGCGATCCGCCAATTGCCAGTGAGCGAACATGTGGTAAAATACGCTGTGGATCTGGTGCGCTCCAGCCGGCCCAATACCGAAGACGCCGATCCAGAAATTAAGCGGTGGGTGAGCTGGGGAGCCGGGCCACGTGCATCTCAATACTTGATACTGGGTGCCAAAGCGGTGGCCGCGATGCAGGGCAGACTGAGCCCCTCCGAAGAGGATGTGCGCAGCGTGGCTCCGATAGTCCTGAAACACAGGATACTGGTGTCTTATGCGGCAGAAGCTGAAGGCATTAGCTCCTCTGAAATAGTATCCCGCCTCTTGAAGAGGAAAAGCTAAACTGGGAGGCTACATGAAAAGCCTGATACTCATTATCTTGATAGCGTCTATCACGCTGGGCGCCGGGGCGGTGGACAACCGCTTTCTTTACCCTTTGGGGCAGATCAAAGGCGTGGAAGCAAACAGAATCAAGGTGTCCGATGCGCAAGTGCTCACGCACAATCTCGGCCAGCTCTGGATCTATAGCACCTTCAATGCCTGGCAGCCGCGCTTGGAAGCTTCTTATTTCTCGCAGTTTCGCATTGAAGATGTGAATTTTCAAGAGGGAAACCGCATTTATCTATCCAGTCATGAGCCGGCAAATACCGTAAGTTTGATTGATTCTTTAAGCTCGTTTGGCCGCATCTATTTTATCAATACCGTGATCGGCGACAAGCTCACCCGGGAAGGCTCCACTCTCTATGTGGCAGACCGCTTTCGGGGGATAGATATCATCGATATCGGGGGAGGCGTATCCTCCGAGCTGATAGCCAATTTCTCCGAAAAATGGGGGATCAAAGACTTTGTGGCAGTGTATCCTTACCTCTATGCGCTGAATGACTTTGGCTTTGTCACCGTGGATATCAGCAATCAGAACTTCCCCCTCAGCATCGCCACAAATTACCAGATACCAGATGCCTCAAAGTTGATTAAATACGGTGAATACGTATATGTGGCTGCTGGCAAAGAAATCCTGGTGCTTTCCGTGCGCGATCCGGAAAATCCCATCCTGGTCACCCAAAAGCCATTCTTTAACGTGATCCAGGCTCTGGCTGTGAAAGACAACCGCCTTTTTGTGGCTCTGGGCCAGGGCGGAGTCAAGGTTCTGGATATCTCTGTGCCCCAGCGCATCAATGAGATCAATACCTTCTATCCGCCTGCCGCTGCCATCGATATTGCTCTGCAAAATGATTATATCTACATTGCAATGGGCAAAGATGGCTGGATGATCTACGAATACAGATAGCCGATAAACACTTTCAGGCAAAGCATTTGGCTATAGGCTCTATGGCTCTGTAGCTATTTGTTCTTGCTTTGCCAAACGCTGCAAGGCTCTCTGCATCAGAGGATGTCCGGCAGTGGTGGTCTGCCTTAGGATTTCCAAGGCCTCTTGCCAGGTCTTCTTCGCAGAAACTTTGTCTTCAGTATCCCAAAGCAAATCCCCCTGGCAGATCAGGCAGCGGGCATACTCAGGATTGGCCTTGCCAAAGAAGAAGCTGATTTTCTGCATTGCTTTATCCAAGGCTGCCTCAGCCAGATCGTACTGTCTGCGTTTGAAGCTGATCTGAAACAGGTTATGATAGCAATGGGAGATGCTGGGGCTATTTTCTGGCATCATTCTTTCCAGGGCAGAAAGAGCCAGCAGGCTGTACTCTTCGGCTTTTTCAAGCTCATTCATCCTGATGTAGAGATTGGCGATGTTATTTTGCAGCAGGGCTACGAAATACTCTTTATCATCGCGCTGGCATTCTTGAAAGAGCTTCAGAGACAATCGGGAATAGCTCATCGCTTTGGGCAAAAGCTCCTTATGGGCAAATAGCGTAGCGAGATTGTTCAATCTATCCGCCACATTGGTAGAGCGCGGGTCTTGTATATGCTCTATCCTCAGAGATTTGCGCAGAAGCTCCTCAGCCATTTCGTAGCGCGCGGTATCTTTGTAAAAGCGTCCCAGATTATTCAGATAAGGCGAGAGCAGAGCACTGCTGGAACCCAAGTCTTCGCTGCGGAGTTTGACCACTCTCAGGTAGAGGGGCTCGGCCTTTTGGTAATGCTGGATATAGTGATAATGCAGAGCGAGCCAGAAGAGCTCCTCAATGTGCCCTACGCTTCCGAAGCCGTAATGCTTGCCACCCAGGATCACCGCTTTGCGTTGTAAGACGATGGCTTTTTGCCAGGTGCTGTAGTGCATACTGTGATCTGCTGCTTTTCTGAAGTATGAGATAGCCGCTTCAAATTCTTTGGCGTTTTCATAATGATGCGCTATTTCTTCTGAAGCAGCCCCAAAATCTTCTTTATGGAGTTTGACTAAGGTCTCGGCAGCCAGTTTGTGCAGCGAGGCTGTCTTTTCACTTACCATGCGATGGTAGATAGTATCACGCAAGAGCACATGGGAAAAGGTGTATTGCAGCTCGGAAAGGCTAATCCACAGGCGATGCTTCAGGCCATTCTGCAAATTCACCTCGATAATCTGATTCAGCATTATAGCCAGTGCTTTCACGCTGAATTGCATACCCAGGACAGAGGCAGAGTAAAGGCATTCTTGCATGCTTTTGCTGAAGCTATCGATGCGGCTGTTGATCACATCGCTGATGCCGAAATTAAGGGTTTTACTTAATATCTTGCAGAGCTTGGCACTGTCTTCCAAGAGGCCTTTTTCCATGAGGTGCATGGTGAGCTGTTCCATGAAAAACGGATTTCCACCGCTGCGGCTATAGATCAGCTCCAGGTTATTATTGGGCAGCTTTGGCACTTGCAGAAGCTGTTTCAACAGGCTGTTGGCATCTGCCTCGGGAAGCTTTTCCAGGCCCAGGTAAAGGGCTTTGAAGTGGGGCAGAGGCAGATCCACCCTGCTGCCGTCATCGCAACTCCGGCAAGTGGCCAGGATCACCAGAGCCGCACTATCTTCAAAGCTGAGATCTTGTAACAGAGCCAGGCTGGGTGCATCCAGCCACTGAGCGTCGTCTATCATCATTAAAAGCGGAGCTTGGGACACGAAGAATCGCATAAATTGACCAAAGGCCTCCGCCTGCTTATCCGGCCGGATGCCCATCTGGATACCTTGCCACAAGGACGCACTATATTCAAGGTCCAAAAGTGAGGCCAAGGTGGACTTTTCCGGATACCCAGATTCATCCTTCCCAAAATAGTGCTGGTAGCTGAGCTCAAATTCATCCTTCAGCTTCTGGGCAGAAAGATTATCCGTCAGGCCCAGCAGCTCTCTAATGATCTGCGTGATGGCCTGCATTTGCCGGTGTGAATCCTTTTGACAATAGACAGTAATTTGCCGATGCTGCTCAAAGCTTTTCAAGCATTCAAAGGCCAGGCGGGTTTTACCTTGTCCGGGTTCACCACTGATGTATAAGATGCGGCTTTGCCTTTGTGCGATGGCTTCGTTGATAGAGCAAGAGAGCAGCTCAAGCTCTTGATTCCGGCCTACAAAGCTGTGTTTGAAGAGGGACCTGTTGCCTTTGATTCGCTGCTGTAATCTATAGTAGCGTATGGCCTTGCCCACACCCTTGAGCTTGATAGCTTCCAGAAATTGCAAGTGATAGCTTTCATGCAATTCCTGCCAGACATTCTGGTCGCACAGCACTTCACCGCTTTTTGCCAGGTTCATGAGTCTCGAGGCGATATTCATGGCATGCCCCAAACCCGTATATTCCCTCAGCTCGCTGGAGACAATGCATCCGGTGAAAGCGAATCCACAACACAAGCCTATGCTAATTCCGGGTATCGATTCTACGGCGGCGAGGGAGAAATTCCCGCCCTGCAAAATGCTCTTTCCATCACTGATGGGAGCACCAAAGATGATGAGAATAATGGCCCCATTTTCACTGTGTTCAATCTTATTCACAAAGCCATGATAGCGGTCTGCCAGAAAGTGGATTTGCTTGATGGCCTGGGATATATCCCTGCTCTGTTCCAGCTTTACAAAGCAGGGAACTATGGCACGGATCTCATGTGCCGGCGAGAGTCCAGAAAAACGCTTGTGCAGAAATAATGCGCTTCGGGCCCGGGCAAATTCCGGTTTGAGAGCTGGCATATTCTCACTTTTTGCCTCAGCTGGCTTTGCGGGCATGGCCTCATTACGCTTTCTGCTAATGATAGCCTGGGCCGTTTCGGTGTAGATGATCCGCGAATGATGGGAAATCGCCTCACTCACTTCGATAAAGGGTTTGCCGGAAAAGAGATATTCATACTGATAGTCCGTAGGGAAAATCTCCCAGTTGATTTCTCCAAAGCTGATTGCTTTGTGCAGCGCAATATTCAGGTGTTCTGTTGTTCTCTTGAAATCCTGCAGAGGGGGAATATCGCCGTTGATTTCCTGAATTGCCGCAAGCAGATTATCCGGATTTTCACCGGCAAAGATGGCAAACACGGCATCACCCATGAAGAGATTCACAAAGCCCTGATGTCGGAGTATGGCTTTGATGGGAGCATCAAAGATCATATTCAAGAGTTTGCCAGCTCTATCGGCACCACTCTGGCCATCACCCTGATATTCTTCCACCGCACCTGTGAAATCCACGATATCCAAAAGCAGCACAAATCCTTGAAGGCTGCCTTGGAGCTTGCCAAGGCTTAATTGGTGCAGGATAAATTCTGGCACATAACGTATCAAAACAATCTCCACTTCGTTTTTGCAGCTCAGCATTAGAGCTGTCCTTAAGGGGTGTTTATTATGCATTCTCCCAAAGTCCCAACGGGCACTAATACAATGATCCTAATTTTGCAGAGCAGGCATAATTGTCAAGTAGCTTTCAGCGTATTTGGGAAAGGTCTTGCTGCGAAAGTTTGTAAAGATTTGAGTCTATAAGGCCATGCCAAATTCTCTGGTGAGACTGTTCAACAAGTTTCGATTATTCTCCAATAACTTAGCTGATTCTCTAGTCTAAAAAGTGGGCGAGGCACCCTTCCTGCAATTTATTTCTCAGAATTGACATGGCGTCTTTGGATGGTTTATCATGCAAAACACAGCACTTATGTCTTCCAGGATGTTTACGTGAACAGGGATGATGATTACCTCGAAGTAAAAGTGAATGTTCCTGTGTCGTTAGATTGGCGTTAAATAGCAAATCCTATATGTATTTGATCCCTTCTCCCTCTCTCCAAAGCGTCAATCATGTCTTTATCTAGCCTTAATCAAGCGTTAAGAATTAACGCTTGATTAAGGCTAGATAGACATGTGATCAAGGGGCTGAAATGAGTAAGGAGAACCCCAGAATGCTGGTTTATCCGGGGGATGAAAAAGACTGGATGAAAAAGACTCAGGTTTCTCATTGCTATTGCCGCTTGATATGCAGGACTTGGGTTTTCGCCCAAAACCCCTACAACCCACATATGCAGGACTTGGGTTTTCGCCCAAAACCCCTAGCTTTTTAATCCAACAAATCCTCTCGATCCTCCCGATCTGTGTTCTATCATCATCATCATTCATATGCAAGACTTGTCTAAAATAGCGCCTTGTTCTCACTTTGCAGGTATTAGGCCTGGATAATAAGGATTGGAATAGGCTTGGCCACTTATTCAGCTTAAAGTGCATAAGAAAGTGGTATGACTTGGGGAGAGGAATTGAACAGTCTCTCTCTGGTGCCGGTAAGGCAGGCCAAGATTTCGCTTGACGAGATCGGGGCTACAAGTTTGTGCTTCGTTAAATCAGTTTTCGGCTGATAAAAACCAAGCTTAGGCTTTGTATTTGCAAGCCAGTCAAGAAGACCATATATTATTGTTAAGAGGTAAGACATGCGACCAGATAGAAATGAATTGATCAAATTGCTTAGTCTGCAAGACCCAGATGAGCTTGCTGATCTGTATAAAAGAGCTTATGAGATCAAAAAGCAGCAGGTGGGAACCAAAGTCTATTTCCGCGGGATCATTGAGCTGAGCAATATATGCAGCAAAAACTGCTTTTACTGCGGCATCCGTAGTGGGAATGCGGATTTTAAGCGTTATACCATATCGATGCAGGAAGCTCTGCGGGAAGCCAAATGGTGTTATGACCAGCGTTACGGCAGCCTGGTGGTCCAAGCCGGAGAGCGCACAGATGCTGCTTGGATAGATTTCATTACCGAGCTTATCACAAACATCAAAGAGCTTTCAGATGGCAAGCTGGGGATTACTCTGTCTCTGGGAGAGCTGAGTGAAGAGGTCTATGCCCGGTGGTTTGAAGCAGGTGCGCACCGGTATCTTTTGCGCATTGAGACTACGAATCAGGACTTGTACAAGACTCTTCATCCAGCAGACCACAGCTTTGAAACCCGCAGAGAATGCCTGAGATCTCTGCGCAGAGCAGGCTATCAGGTAGGAACCGGCGTAATGATCGGTCTGCCTGGACAGACTATGGCAGATATAGCCGACGACATTCTCTTTTTCTATGATGAAGACGTGGATATGCTGGGCATGGGTCCCTATATTCCCCATCATAATACCCCGCTCAAGCATCTGGTAGAGGGCTTTGATCCGGACAATGCTCTGCAGCTTGGGCTCAAGCTGATTGCTGCCTGCCGCATTGCCCTCAAAGACATCAATATCGCCACCACCACCGCCTTACAGGCCCTGCATCCTGATGGCCGGGAACAGGGGCTTTTGGCCGGAGCAAACGTCTTGATGCCCAATATTACCAATACCGAATTTCGGGATGGCTATCAGCTTTATGAAGGCAAGCCCAATCTGGATGAAAATGCAGATGAGACCATGGATAGTCTCTCCCAAAAGATTTCCGCAATAGGCGAGAGCATTGGCTTTGACGAGTGGGGAGATAGCGTCCACTTTGCCAAAAGAATGAACTAAATATCACTTTCTGCCACTATTATGCAGTTTCGGAACGCTTATTGCACATTCATTATAATAGAAAAAAACTCTTATTCGATACATGGAGGATCTTGATGTCGAGAAAGTACTTATGGTATATGCTGATGCTGGCTCTTGTTCTTGTAGCCGGCTGTGCAGAAAAGAATACAGCCTATCAGGACACGGATGCACTTAGTTTGCTGGCCGTGGTTCCTGTGATTGGAAATCCCCAGCAGCTTGATTGCGATGATGCGAATATGTATGTTTCGCTGGATCAGGGTGGTTTGGCTTTGATTGATTTACAAAGTTATGCCTTGCATTGGTATAATGAGATGAATTTTACTGCCCCTGAAAACCTCCCCACGCCTTTCTATCAGTCTCGAAAACTCGCCCTGGTGCCAGAGCACAAGCGTCTTTTCATCAATGAGATTACCCGCACAGACAAGATCTGGATCGTCGATACTACTTATCCCGATTCGCTGAAAATCTTCGAAGAGGCCACCGGTGGCACTGCTAACATCCAGGATATTGTGGCCAGAAGCATTCCCAATCCAAGCACCGAAAACGTGATGGAAGTGGCGTATTGCTCTGGGAACAACATCATTTACAAGCTTTACAATGGCGAAATGTGGCTTGGCGGTGGTTCTGCTGAATCTATGCTCAATCTTCCCACGCGTGTGGCCGGGCTGGAATTGGACGATGATTACGTTTACGGAGCCGCCGAACAGCGCGGTTTGGTGATTTACAAGAAAGCAGACTACAGCTTTGTAAGTGAGCTTCCCCTCTACGGTGTAGCTCAAAAGCTTGTGGTTCGTGATGGTTACGCCTATGTGGCCTGCCGTCAGGGTGGTCTGCAGATCGTGGATGTGCGAGACCCCTATCATCCTGTCAAAGTAGCTCAGTATATTACTTCCGGTTATGCCAACGAAGTGGATTGTAATAATGGAACTGTGGCACTTTCCTCCGGCGGTGGCGGTGCTTATGTCTTTGATGTAAGAAATCCTGCTGCACCGGTCTTGCTGCAACGGCTTACAGAAGTTGGTTACTGCCAGGCTGTAAAATTCAAAGACAATGTTTTGGCCATTGGTAGTCGCGATGATGGCATATTCTTTTACAAGATTAAATAATGAATAAAGCGCTTCAATAGCAGATAAATATCAGAGACCTGGGCAGCAGTGCTTCAGGTCTCTTTTTGCATTTATGCAGCTATGCCTATAAAGAGGAAAAGATGAAACAACTGATGATAATATGCGCATTTTTTAGCGTTACGATGCTACTTTTTGCCGCAGGTCCCATCCAGATTCAGCAGTCCCAGGCTGGGGGCCTGACTTTGAGATTTTCAGCCCCCGAGCTTGAGCTTTCCACCCAGAGAGTAGGCTCACAGGATTTTCAGGTCTTGAAGATGGATTCGGCAAGCTCTTCGCCAGAGCCCAGCTTTCCGGATTTACCGGTATTTAGCACCAGCATCATCCTGCCTGCTTCTGGCTCTTATACCCTTTCTGTGATGCCTCTTAGCCACAGAAAGCTGCCTGGTATTCATCCTCTTCCTGTCTTTGCCGAAGAGAGCGAAACTGAGTATGAACTCTCTAAATACTTTTCTGCCGAGACGCAGTTAGTGGTGCAATCCTCTGGCATCAGTGTGCTCAGAGACTTCCGGATTTTGAGCCTCAGCATCCATCCCGTCCAGTGGGATGCCCAAAGCAGTGAACTCACAGTCTATGACGAGATTTCTATTCAGGTAGATTTTACCGACGAAGCCAGTGATACAGACCTGCCTGCTTATACCAGCTATTCTCCTGCCTTCAGGAATATCTATGCCGCCAATCTGGCCAATTTTGAGGACTACCGGTATCTGAATTCAGAACCGGGCTATGGCCGGATTCTGATGATTCGGGCAAATAACAGCAATGCCGTCTATCTCACGATGGTAGAAAACTTTGCCACCTGGAAAAGAATGAAAGGCCATGAGGTAAATCTGGTCAACGTGTCTGTAGCGGGATCATCCAGCACAGCTATCAAAAATTATATTCAGACCCAATATGATGATCTCAATACTCGCCCCGATTTTGTGATCCTGATCGGAGACACCCCTCAGATTCCCACTTTTTTCGAGAGTTTCTCAGGAAGTAGCGGGGCTGGGGATTATCCTTATACCTTCTTGGCCGGAAATGATACTCTGGGAGATGTCTTCATCGGCAGAATCTCGGTGGAGACCGTGGATCAATTGGCCACAGTATTGGAAAAGGTCTATCGCTATGAAAGGGATATTTACAACGATGCTGGCTCAGCCGCTTGGGTAAACCGCATTCTGCTGGTGGGAGATCCCAGCTCTTCGGGCATTTCTTGCATCTATAATAGCAAATATGTCAAAGAATTGGCCCAAAGAGCGAATCCTGAGTACAGCTTTATCGAGCACTACTCTGGAGGATACTCTTCTGCGATCAATTCCGGCATCAACCAGGGAGTGAGTTTCTTTAGTTACCGGGGCTACATCAATATGAGCGGCTGGAACCCCAGCTCATCCCTCATCAATAACCCTCGCTTTCCGCATGCGGTGATACTCACCTGTGGTACCGGTAATTTTGGCGGTTCAGGTGCCACAACTTCTGAAGCTTTTATCAGGCTGGGCACTGCAGCCTCTCCCAGCGGAGCGGTCACTGCCATCGGCATGGCCACCAGCAGTACTCACACCATGTTCAATAATGCTCTCAATGCCTCAATCTTCAATGGTATCTTTGCCCATGAAATGCGCACTATGGGAGAAGCTTTGCTCAATGGCCGCCTCTTTCTGAGAGAAACCTATGGCGCTACTCACAGCTCTCAGTCCAATAGTTCTGCCCACTGGTGTAATCTCATGGGAGACCCCAGCATGGAGGTCTTTGTAGGCATTCCGGGAAATCTGCAGATTCAGGCGCCGGATTCCCTGGCCCTGGGCAGCACAAATCTGGATATCAGAATTCTTGATGATGGCTATACTGGGCTTGGTGAGGTAAGTGTGACTGCCTTTAGTCAAGCGTCTTCACAGGTAGTAGCCCGGGGTTATACAGATTCTGATGGTTACGTCAGCCTCTTTATCAGTTCAGGTATTCAGGGAAGCCTCATTATCACCGCAGCTAAACCGGACAAAAAGCCTGTCTCTCAGACAGTGTATGCCGCTGAAGGTGGCATAGTATATTATGATAAGATTTTGTATGATAATGGTGAGCAGGGCTCGATAGGAAACTCCGATAGCTTTGCCCAAGCCGGTGAAACCATCGCCCTGATGCTGACAGTAAAGAATTCTACCACAGCGGCTTTGACCGGAATCACTGCCAGCGTATCTTGCGTGGATGAATACATTCAACTTCAGACCGATTCCATTAGTTTTGGAGATATGCCCGCCTCTGGACATTTGATGGCTAATGATGCGGTGCTGATGTCTATTGCTCATGACATGCCGGCTCAGCATGATATCCGCCTGGTCTTTGAATTTAGCGATGCCTTGGGAGGAACTCATATATTCCCCATGCACATACGTGCTTACAACGCCTTTCTCAAAGTGGAGACGATGAATATCCTGGCCGGTGGGAATGACATCCTGGACCCCCTCGAAACCGGCACCGTACAACTTGGTATTCGCAACCAATCTATAGCCACGGTGAATGATGTCTCAGCTCAGCTTTTTTCTTTGAATGATCTGGTGCTGGTAGAGCAGAATCAGGCCTATGTGGGCAGCTTTGTGGCAGGGGCCATGACCTACGCGCTCGAGAGCTTTGAAGTCTTTGCGCGCTCTTTACTTATTCCCGGAATGCAGATTCCTTTTAGAGTGCATCTGAGTAACCCCAGCGGCTTTGAGCAAGATGCTTTCTTTAATATATCAATTGGCAGTGTAGCCGTAAATACACCTTTGGGGCCGGATAGCTACGGCTATTTTATCTATGACCAAAGCGATACTGCTTATGAAGATTGCCCCAGTTATGACTGGATTGAAATCCATCCCAGCCAGGGCGGCGGCGGCACTTTACTTAGTGCGTTGAACGATTCTGGATCTTCGAGCGACGAAGGCGAGCAAAATGGCAGCACTGCTTTACAGGTGGTCGATCTGCCCTTTAGTTTCAATTTCTACGGCGAAGCTTATGAACAAATTACCGTGTGCGTAAATGGTTTTATTGCTATGGGTATCACGGAAAACCCGGAGTTCAGAAACGGCAGATTGCCTTCAGGAATGGGGCCTGCTTCCATTATCGCGCCTTTCTGGGATGATCTCGTCCTCATCGGCGATGCTGGAGTGTACAAATATTATGATGCTGCAAACTATACCTTCATCATAGAGTATTACAAGCTGCGCAATGGCTACAACCGCACCTCACTTGAGACATTTCAGGTGATTTTCTACGATCCCCTGTACCATCAAAGCAGTTTGGGCGATGGCAAGATCAAAATTCAGTATAAGGATTTTAACAATGTAGATGTGGGCGGCGGAGGATACTCTCCCCGGCATGGAAATTACGCCACCATCGGCATCAAAGACCACACCAATACCCGCGGCCTGGAATACAGCTATAACAATCAATATCCCCTCGCCGCAGCCCCCCTGAGCAACAATTCGGCACTGATGATCAGCACTGTGCCCATACTGCACGAAAACCCTTATCTGGTCTTGCAAGACCTGATTATCAACGACCCCAATGGCAATGGAATCGTAGAGCCCGGAGAAACTGTGGAGCTGGGTATCCGCCTGATCAATCAGGGCCTTAATACCGCAGAGGATGCTCAGATCAGCGTAAGCCTAAATCATCCTCATGCCCAATTGACAGTTAGCCAAAGCACTTATCCACCAATTCCTGGCGATATGGGAGCTGTGAATATTCAGCCCATCGGAATCATCGTGAGCCCGCAATGTCCTGATGATAGCCAGCTTCAGCTGATTGTGCACGTGGAAGCGGGTAGCGCAGAATGGGATTATCCGATCTCGATGACGGTGCGTAAACCGGCTATTCAGATTAGCAGCTATTATATGAACGATGCCCAAGGCAATGCCAATGGCTTGGTCGATGCCGGAGAAAGCTTTGATCTGATAGTCAATTTTGCCAATACAAACGAAGTGGATGCTTACAATATTACCGCTAATATCATGAGTATGTCTGAGCATGTAACTATCCAAAATCCCGGTGCGCTTTTGCCCAAGCTGCCGGCGAATTCTATTACCCAGGCGAAATATGAAGTCAGCATCTCAGCCGGAGCGCCTCTGGGCAACAACTTAAGCTTTTATCTCACCTACTTGGGAGATCTTGTGCCAGCCACGAATGATCATTTGCTCATCAGCATCGGCACCACCGGCATGAGCCAGGATTTTGAAAATAACAATGGCAATTTTGATCCTGCTCCCAGCAGCAATGCTTGGGAGTGGGGGAGTTCCAGTGTCGTGGTTGCTCATAGTGGCGACAAGCTTTGGGGCACCCGCTTAAATTCCAGTTATGGCCCCAATGCAGGCTACACTCTTAGCACACAGAGCATTTTTATCGGCAGCGATTTTGGCTTGGAATTCTGGCATTATTTCGATACCGAAATGAATTATGATGGTGGTAACGTAAAAATATCCACGGATTCCGGTAATACCTGGCAGGTGCTCCTGCCCACAGGTGGATATACCAATGCTCATTTGAATTCCTTGAATGGACCAGGATTTTCTGGAAGTAGCAATGGTTGGATCAAATCCACTTTCCCGCTTTCAGCTTATGCCAATCAAAGCGTGAGATTCCGTTTCACTTTTGCTTCCGATAGCAGCACCCATGGGCAGGGCTGGTTTATAGACGACGTGCGTACCACTGGATTTCTGGAATATGCCGGTAAGATCAGCGGCCAGATCTTGAGCTCCGACCCAGCAATTGATTTTAATAATATATACATCAGCAATGCCGAAGGGATCTCAGCTACTGCGGATGCGAGCGGCTTGTATAATCTCTATCTGCCCATGGGCATTCAAGATATCTGTGCTGCAGGAGAAGGCTATTACAGCCTCGGGCCTGTAACTCAGGTGCTGAGTGAAGAATCTGCAGTGGCTCTGCAAGATTTTTATCTGGGCTATTTCAAGCCCGTATCAAATGCAGAATATCAGGTGGATGAAGGCCTGCTTACCTTGAGCTGGGATGCTCCCGAAGATGCGGAATATCTCCTCTTGGGCTACGAAGTGTACAAACGCTTTGGTGCTGAGGCCTTTGAGCTGATCAGCACTCTGCAGCAGCCTCTGTATCAAGAGAGCTTGGATCTTTATGGGGATTATAAATACTACATCCGCGCGCTCTACATCGAAGGCAGCTCGGTACCCACACCCATCCTGGGCTTTGTGTGGGGTGGAGTGGACAATCCAGATCAGCCTCTGCCGCCTGTGGTTACTCAGCTTAAAAGAAACTATCCCAATCCCTTCAACCCCACTACCACGATCTGCTTTACCCTGGCGGATGCATCACCAGTGCGCCTTTCGATCTATAACCTCAAGGGACAAAAAGTAGCAGACTTGATGAATGAAAGCCTCAGCCCTGGTGAGCATCACAAAATCTGGAATGCTGTGGACGAAAGCGGACGCCCGGTAAGCTCCGGAATCTATCTAATCAGGCTCGAAACCAATAGCGGTGTCTTTAGCCAAAAAGCTATGCTGATGAAGTAAGCTGTCGCGGCTCTCTTTCTCAAGCTATCCTTATTCGAAAAACTGGATTAGAAACGTGTTAGAGAGTTGAGAAGGTTTAGAAAGTTTAGAAGGTTTAGAAGGTTTAGAAGGTTTAGAAGGTTTAGAAGGTTTAGAAGGTTTAGAAGGTTTAGAAGGTTTAGAAGGTTTAGAAGGTTTAGAAGGTTTATCGTAGTGGCGGACTCCTGTTCCGCTAAAGCTTCGTTTCTCAGCCGGACAATGTGAAAATATGAGTTGGAATTTACACCAAGCTTTGAGACGTCACTTACTGTTGCCAGATAGAGGCTTGCGTAAGTGAGAAATGCTGGTAATGAGCCCTTATATTCTAAACAAGCAGGAGATTTTCATTGACACAAAATGTCCTTGTGAAATTATGGTAACAAATGAAGCCGTCTGCTTCTGCCTTGCTGCCTTAGATGTGTGTGTGAGGCTCAAAAAAGACTGAATATCAGTACATAATTTACTGTGAAACAGGCGGAATATCCTTATAGGAGATTTCGCCTGTTTCATTTTAACCGGTAAAGAAGGAGGTTCTTATAATCCGGATTAAACGTTTCAAGGCAAGGACCAAAGAAGTCGTGCCGAAAGAAAGAATTAACCATCAGATCACTTCGGACAAAGTTCGCTTGATCGATTCTGATGGCAAGCAAATCGGTGTTTTGTCTCTGCGTGAAGCTCAGCGTAGGGCAGATGAAGCGGAATTGGATTTGGTGGAAATTTCACCAAGTGCAAACCCGCCTGTATGCCGACTCTTGGATTTTAGTAAATACTATTTCCAAAAAGAAAAGAAGGCTCGTGAAGCCAAAAAAAGACAGCATGAAGTAGAGGTAAAGGAGATCAAATTTGGTCCTAATACCGAAGAACACGATTACAACTTCAAAAAAAACAATGCGATTAAGTTTTTAAAACAGCACAACAAGGTGAAATTCACCGTCCGTTTCCGCGGCCGTCAGATGGCGCATAAGGAATTGGGCTATAAGATATTGGATAAGATCAAAGAAGATCTGGCCCATATCGCTGATGTAGATCAGGAACCGGTAAGCGATCGCAATCTACTGTCGATCGTGGTTTCGCCCAAAAAAGATATTGATCGCCTCACGGAAACTTCTCCCAAAGCTGCAGAAGTAACCGAAGCAACCGAACCCACTGAACTCATTGAACCCGCTGATACCACACAGACCACGGAAACTGAGATCAGAGAGAGCTAACAGTATATAAACCACCAGGGACATATCCCAAAGATATGCTCCGGCTGTGTATGATATAGATAAATTCAAGGAGATATAAAATGCCAAAGATCAAAACCAATCGATCTGCCGCTAAGCGCTTTAAGCTAACCGGCTCCGGAAAGATAGTGCGCCATCATGCAAAGACTGGCCATATCAAGACCAAGAAATCACCGAAATTGAAACGTCACCTTCGTGCCAGCGCCATCGTCGCTAAATGTGATGAAAAAAGAATTTACCGCATGCTGGGAATGTAAAGGAGAATAGAAAATGCCAAGAACGACTAATAACGTAGCAGCCCATCGCAGAAGAAAAAAATATATGCTCGCCGCCAGAGGTTACTTTGGCCGCAGAAGTAAGACTTATCGTGTAGCACGTCAGACCGTTGAACGCGCTATGGCCTTCTCCTTTGCACATCGCAAGCTGAAAAAACGCCAGTTCCGCAGCCTGTGGATCACCCGCATCAATGCCGCTTGCCGTTTGAACGACATGAGCTACAGCAAATTTATCAATGGGCTGCACAAGTCCAATATCGAGATAAATCGCAAGACCCTGGCTCATCTGGCCTGGCATGATGCCGGCGCTTTTGCCCGCCTGGTGGAAATCGCCAAAAACGTCTGAAAAAGACATATATAAGCAAACAGGCCCATACTTAAGGGCTTTTGCTCAGTAATATAGAAAAGCGGTTTTGCACTTAAAACCGCTTTTCAGCTATCACAGATAAGCTTCATATAAGGATAAAACATTGCAAGAACAGCTTGAACTTCTGATCAAAGAGGCGGAGCAAGAGATTGCCCAATGCTCCGGAGTAAATGATATACTCAACACCAAAGCGAAATATCTGGGCAAGAAAAGCGTGCTTAATAGCCTTTATGGCAAAATGAGAGAGCTTGAGCCTGCGCAGCGTCCAGCTTTTGGCGATCAGCTAAATTCTATCCGCAAGCAGATTGAGACTGCGCTTGCTGCACGCTCAAAGGCCATCCAGGAGAGCACTTGGGAAAAGAGCCGGGAAGATTTTGATCCCAGTATGCCGGGAATTGCCTTCGGGCGAGGCGGCTATCATCCCTTAAGCATCATCCGTCGCCAGATCGACGAAGTCTTTATCAGCATGGGCTTTGAAATAGCTGAAGCCAATGAAATAGAAGACGAATTTCACAATTTTGACGCTCTTAATACCCCCAAGGATCATCCCTCCCGCAATCTGGCCGATACCTTTTATGTGGACGATGGCATGCTGCTGCGAACCCAGACCTCTCCTGTGCAAATCAGGGTGATGGAAAACTTTAGCCTGCCCATCCGGATCATCTCTCCCGGACGCTGTTATCGAAATGACAAGCCGGATCCTTCCCATTCACCCGTCTTTCATCAGGTGGAAGCACTGGTGGTGGATAAAGGCATCAGCATGGCCGATCTGCAAGATACTTTGCAAAACTTTGCCAGCATCATGTTTGGTCCTGAGGTCAAAAGCCGGATCAGGCCGCATTTCTTCCCCTTTACCGAGCCTTCTGCAGAGATGGATATATCCTGCGTGTCTTGTGGTGGCCTGGGCTGCCGCATCTGCAAACAATCTGGTTGGCTGGAAATGGGAGGCGCGGGCATGGTGGATCCCGCTGTCTTTGATATCCTGGGTATAGATTCGGAAGTTTACACCGGATTTGCCTTTGGACTGGGCATCGAGCGCATTGCCATGCTCAAATACAATATTCCGGATATGAGGATCCTGTTTGAAAACGATCTCAGGATGCTAAGACAATTCAAAGGAGAGCTATAATGAAAATCGCTTTATCATGGTTAAAACGCTATCTGGAACTGGATAAACCACTGCAGCTCTCTGATTTGCTTACCTTTGCCGGTATCGAAGTGGAAGGTATTCAGGAGCTTCCTGCCTTTGGCAATAATGTTTTTGCGGCCAGGGTAATCTCGGCCGAAAAAGTGCCCAAGACAGATCACTTGCAGCTTTGCTCTGTGGATATCGGGGAAATCCCCTATCCGGAAAAAGATGAGAACAACTGCATAGCAGTAATCTGCGGCGCTCCCAATTGCAGCGCAGGCATGATGGCTGTGCTGGCTTTACCGGGTGCAGATCTGGGAGAACTCAAAATCGAAAAAGCCAAGATCCGCGGGATTCACTCTCACGGTATGCTTTGCTCCGAGCGCGAGCTTGGTCTTTCAGAAAATCACGCTGGCATCATAGTGCTGCCTTCAGACACTAAGGTAGGCACTTTGGCCGATACCTTGTATGATTTGCCGGATTGTGTATTTGAATTGGAAATCACACCAAACCGCAGTGATCTGCTGGGTTATATCGGAATCGCCAGAGACCTTTCTGCCAAGCTTTTACGTCCTATGACCCGGCCCATTTTGCCGAAGCTGGAAATAGGCGAACCAGAGCTCAACCTGGGTTTGAAAAATCTTCAACCAGAGCTCTGTCCCCGCTATACAGCCCGGATCATTAAGGGTGTGATGGTCAAAGAATCCCCGCTCTGGCTCAAAGCAGCTCTGCTCAAAAGTGGCTTAAGACCGATCAACAACATCGTGGATATCACAAACTACGTGATGCTGGAAAGCGGGCATCCCCTGCATGCTTTTGATTATGACAAGTTATTACCAGAAGATGAGGCTCAGACTTACCCCTATATAGTGGTGCGCACAGCTTTTGACAAAGAAGAATTCCTTGCCCTGGATGGCAAAAAGTATAGCCTGGATGGTGATGAACTGGTGATCGCTGATGGCAAAAAGGCCTCTGCTCTGGCTGGGGTAATGGGTTCAGAATACTCAGCAATCAGCGAAAAGACAGTGAATATCGTGCTGGAATGTGCAGCCTTTCAACCAGGCAGTATCCGCAGAACTTCTTACAAACATAAGCTCAGCACGGATTCTTCCTACCGCTTTGAAAGACATCTCTCTGCCAAAAATGCTGCCGAAATCAGCGATCGGGCTACTGCTCTGATCCTTGAGCTGGCCGGTGGAATGATTTGCGGAGAATTGCTGGATAGCTATCTTTCGCCAGAAGAAGAGATTATCCTGGGCGTGCGTCCTCATAGATTTGAGTCTTTGATCGGCTATACTCTGCCCAAGGATAAGATTCGTGAGATTTTGGAAAACCTGGGCTTCGTTTTCATCCAGTATGGAGATTTCAAGCCGGGACCCCTTGCCAAGGTGGAAGACATTCCTGCTCTTCAGACAAAAGACGGGCAAGACCTTGAATATAGCGGACTTCAGGAGTATAATTTTACCCATTATTACCAGATTCCCGCTTTTCGCAAAGACGTCACTCGGGAAGCAGACATATTGGAAGAGCTGGCCCGGTTGGCTGGATATGACAAGGTGCCGCAAAAGACCTTTTTGGGGCAGATAATGGATCGTAAAGCTTACAAAATCCAGAATCAAGCTATGGATTGGATCGTAGCTTGCGGTGCTTATGAGACTTTGAATTATAGCTTTACAGACCCTGTTCAGATGCAAGATCTGGGCTACAAAGATGAGCAAATAAGCTATATTCACCTGCTGAATCCCCAAAGCTCAAATCAATCCGCGATGCGGGTCTCGCTCTTGCCGCAATTGCTTAGCAATCTGGCTTACAACCTGAATCACGCCGAGCGGGATGTGAAGCTCTTTGAACTGGGTAAGGTGTATCTGAAGAATAAGGCCAATCATCATGAGCCCAAGCATCTGGCTGCTATTTTCACCGGTAAGGCAAATGCCGGACACTGGCAAGAAAAAGCCGCACAGATAGATTATTACTGGATCAAAGGCTGCTTTGAAGGTCTGCTGTCAAGACTGGGGATCAAGTATCAGGCAGGAGCTTGCGAGCTGCCTTATCTGACAGCCAGGGAGTCGTTTACCTATTATCACGAGGAAACCCTTTTAGGCAGCTTTGGCAGAATAAAACCTGCCGTGCTACAGGCTTGGGGCATCGATGCTAATAGCCTGGGGCAGGATGTCTGGACTCTGGATTTTGAACTGGAAAATATAGTCACGCTAAGCAGAAATGCAGCAATCATCTATCAGGATATTCCCAAATTCCCGGCTGTGACGCGGGACCTTTCCTTCCTGATTTCAGATCAATATAGTTATCTTGAGCTGCAAGGCAGCATTATGAGCTTGGATCAGGCTATTATTAGAGAAGTAAGAGTCTTTGATGAATATCGCTCAAAGCAAATACCTCAAGGCTTTAGAAGCCTCAGCCTGCACATTGTCATTCAAGATCAAGAAAAAACATTGACAGATGAACGTGTTGATAAGCTAATGGCTTCAGTACAAAAAACATTAACAGAAAAATTTGAAATTACAATGAGGTAAGAATGGAAAGTCCGATTGTAAATCTGCAGCAGAGACTACAGAAACTGATTGATCAATACACTGTAAATAAAAAGGAACTGGATGAACTGACCAAAAACTATGCTCAGCTCAGGGATGAGAATTCCCAATTGCTCAGCCAAATAGAGGATTACTCCAGTTTGGTAACCGATACAGACAGTTCTCTGAAAAAACTTCAAGATGAACACCAAAGTTTGAAAAACAAGTATGACGAGATGGAAAAGATGCTCTTTGGCGTAGAAAGCTTTGCCGATGACGCCATCAAGAAAATCGATGACATCTTCCCCAAAATCGGGAACAACGAGTAAGCAATGAAATCCGTAGAGGTGGAGATATTTGGCAGGCAGTTTCGCCTGAGAAGCGACAATCCCACCCGCACACTCAAGATTGCTCAGACTTTATCCCAGGAGCTTACAGAGCTCTATGAAAGCTATGAGAATCTGGATTTTGCCCGACTCTTACTGTTGGCCTGTTTTCAACGTGAAGATAAGCTGCAAACAGCCTTGGAAGAGAATCAAGAATTGAAAGCTGAGCTCAGCCGGGTAAATCAGATGCTGGAAAGTATTGTAAGTATATGAAATATGCCTGCGGAATACGTGATATGGATTGCATAAAAGCCAATGAATAATAAGGGAGTCGAGCCATGGGTGGCGTGCGCGCCGGCCTTGCGTCGGATACATAAAGCCCACAAGGTAGATTCCCACCTGCAGAATGGCTTTGAATAAAGTCAAACATACACGGTTCCCGCGGGCCTTTAATTCTGCTTCCCGATAAGATCGGAGAGCGTAAATAGATCTAACTAAGGAAATAGCATTATGCCAAACGCATACATAGCAAGTGCCATCGCTTTTGCCGTGGGCTTCCTGCTCGCCTTGGTGATATACCTGATCAAGCGCAATGGCGCATTTAGGGCAGTATCACAGGCTACAGAGATTGCCGAAAGCATCAAAAGAGATGCAACAAAAGAGTCTGAAGTCGCCAAGAAAGCGGCTTTGGTGGAAGCTCGTGAAGAATGGTTCAAACAAAAACGCATCTTTGATGAAGAAGTAAAAGATCGTCAACGTGAACTCAGAGCTCAGGAAAAGAAATACAATGAGCGTCTGGGCAGCTTGGATAAACGGCTGGATTCCCTGGATAAAAAGGAAAACAACCTTAGTGAGCAGGAACGTAAACTCAAAACTAAGGAAGATGAACTGCTGCAGAAAAAGCAGGAATCCGAGAGCATCATAGTCGAACAAAAGCGGAAACTGGCCGAAGTGGCAGGGCTTTCTCGCGAACAGGCTCTTGAGCGCCTGCGCGTGGAACTCATCGCCACAGCGCGTCAGGTGGCTGCCAATGATGCCAAACTCACCATCGAGCAGCTCAAGCTGGATACCACTAAAAAAGCCACAGAAATCCTTGCTACCGCCATTCAACGTATGGCCGTGGATCATGTCTCCGAAAGCACTGTGTCCGTAGTGTCCCTGCCCTCGGATGAGATGAAGGGGCGCATCATCGGTCGTGAAGGAAGAAACATTCGCACCTTTGAAAAAGCCTCAGGGGTAGATTTGATCATAGACGATACTCCGGAAGCCGTGGTGCTTTCCTGTTTTGACCCTGTGCGCAGAGAGATTGCGCGCCTGTCTTTGGAAAAGCTGATCTCTGATGGCAGAATCCATCCCGGACGCATCGAAGAAGTAATCGCAAAGACAAACAAAGAGATGGAAGAAAACCTCATCAAGATAGGTGAAAAGGCAGTATTGGAGACCAATATTCACAATATCTCGCCAAACCTGATCAGGGTCTTGGGACGTCTGCATTATCGCACTTCCTATGGACAGAATGTATTGCAACACTCCATAGAAGCCGCCTGGATCTGTGGTATCCTGGCAGCAGAGCTGCAATTGGATCAGGAAGTGGCACGTCGTGCCGGCATGTTGCATGATATTGGCAAAGCCGTGGATCATGAGTTCGACGGCACTCACGCCATCATCGGAGCCAATCTGGCCCGCAAAAATGGTGAAGGCAAGCTGATCGTCAATGCCATCGAAGCTCACCACGAAGAAGTGGAAGCACTTTCGGTTTATGCCGCTTTGGTGCAAGCTTCAGATGCCATTTCCGGAGCCAGACCTGGAGCCCGGCGAGAAATGCTGGAGACCTATATGCAGCGTCTGGCTAAGCTGGAAGAGATCGCCAACAAAGTAGAAGGCGTGAATAAGTCTTACGCCATTCAAGCTGGCAGAGAGCTGCGCATCATCGTGGAACCCGCTATGATCGAGGAGAATCAAACTCCGCTTTTGGCTGCTGAGATCGCCGCCTCCATCGAGAAACAAGTCCAATACCCAGGACAGATCAAAGTAACCGTGATTCGAGAGACACGCCAGATCGCAATGGCAAAATAGATGACAGTCCTCTTTTTTGGTGATGTATTCGGCAAACCGGGCAGAATGGCTCTGTTGAGGCATTTAACCCAGTTGATTACCGAATACAACAGCGATTTTGTGATCGTAAATGGTGAAAACCTGGCCGATGGCAAAGGTATCACCGAAAAGACGCTAAAGCCGCTGCTCAGCAAAGGTGTGGATGTGATCACCAGTGGCAATCATCTTTGGGATCGCCAGGAAGGGCTGGAGTACATTGCCGGGGAGCCCAGAATCGTCAAACCGATGAACTTTCCCCCCATTGCACCCGGGAATATGAATTACATAGCCCGCAAGGGTGATCTGGCACTCAGTGTGATCTGTCTTACCGGCCAGATCTATATGCCGCCTTGTGATTCTGCCTTTCTTAGCTTTGATAGCTTTTGGGAAAGCACAGATCAAGCACTCCCTCTATTTGTGGATTTTCATGCTGAATCTACCGCTGAAAAGCGTGGGTTTGGCTGGCATGTGGATGGCAGGGCTTCTGCTGTGATAGGTACCCACACTCATATCCAGACTGCTGATGAGGAAATCCTCAGCCAGGGAACAGCCTATCTGACAGATGCCGGGATGACAGGTGCTCACGACAGTGTAATCGGCGTGAAGAAGGAAATCATTTTGGAGAAATTCCGGACCTCTGTACCTCGCCGCTTTGAAACTTCGGATCAGGGGCTCATGATAAATGGCGTTGTGATTGAGATAGACCAGATTTCGCGCCGGGCAAGCCGTATTCAGCGCATAAGATTCGCAGTGGAGGAATAGATGCAAAAAGACTTACAAGGCAAAGCCATCGCGCTGGCCATCAACAAAGTCTCTAAAGCCCTGATTCAGGAATATGACCTTAGACCGACCATGCGCCTGATCCAGGTGGGAGAAGACCCCGCTTCTTCCTATTATGTGCAAAGCATTATCAATACCGCTTCCCGTCTGGCTTGCAAAGCTGAACTATTGTCTTTGCCCAAGACCGCGAATGAGCAGGATTTGCTCTCTGCGATCAAGGCCGCCAATGAAGATAGAGCTGTGCATGGTATAATGTTGCAAAAGCCTCTGCCCAAAACTATGGATGACGGCCACATCAATATGAGCATTGATCCTGAAAAAGATATTGATGCTCTGCATCCGCTGAATCTGGGCAAGATTCTCATGCAAGAAGATGGCTTTTTGCCAAACACTCCGGCAGCGGTTTATTACACGCTAAAGTACTATGATATCGATCCCATGGGCAAGAATGTGGTGGTTTTGGGACGTTCCAACGTGGTGGGAAAGCCCTTGGCCAATATGCTCTTGTGGAAGAAACCCTATGCTAACGCCACAGTTACTGTTTGCCACAGCCGCACTCGCAATCTCAAGGAAATCTGCCAAAAGGCGGAGATCTTGATTGCCGCGATTGGCAAAGCAAAGTTTGTTTCAGCGGATATGATCAAAGATGGCGCAGTCTTGATAGACGTGGGCATCAACGAACTTATCCAGCCGGATGGCAGCTCCAGCTATGTGGGTGATATAGACTATGATGCCTGCTATGAAAAAGCTCTGGCAATCACTCCTGTCCCTGGAGGAATTGGCCGGATTACGACCAGCCTTTTGTATTTGAATTTGGTAAAAGCCAGTCTTATTGCCAAGAATGTGAATAAAAACGTTGACGAATATGTCGATCTGATTTTTAGTGAAAACCAAAAGAAATAATAACCTGATGTTTGGGAGGAACGATGAATAGTAAGAGTTCTAAACTCTTGGGAATCATCTTAATACTTGTGGCAGCGGCTTTGTTTGTTACCGGCTGTGGAAAGTCCGGGAACAGATTTGAGAACCAGCTGCCTTCGATTTCAATCACCTCATTTGAGGGATGGAGCGATGAACATATTCCAGCTAATGTGGATACGCTCGATCATGAGTACATTTTTCAACAGAAGATCTTCTGGCATGCCACAGATCCTGATGGTATTATCACTGGATATGCCTTTAGGGTTCTGGATGAAAACCATCAGCCCATTGCAGTTCCTGGCTATAATTTTATAGCAGACGCTGCCAGTGGCCTGATCCCTGATAAGCTCTTAACCAGTTACGGTGAGGGCTGGGTAATGCACTATCTGCCTGGTGCAGATCAAAGTCTGTCTTTGGATGATCCTGAGGCTAAGCGTACGATCTGGACGAACCAGAAATACGCGGTGATCAATTTCCCCGCAGCCGATGATAGCGGTGCTCCAGAGGCCACGATATCATATTTTGAAGTATTGGCTATTGACAATCGTGGAGACATTACAAAGAATTCAGCCAAGCGCAGATTCCGGACAAATTCAAATCGACCTGTCTGCAACATCAGCACCACCAAGGGAAATCCTGATGGCGGCAATGTGGGAAGAGGTATCACTCTTAGATTCTCTATGAGCTATCCAGACACCTTGCAAATGCTGGTCTCTCCGATTCCCTCAAGATACGAATTTAAAATGATGAAGATTAGTCTTGATACTCAGCAGATTATTCCAGGCACTGAAACTGAATGGTTTAGCACAGAAGATCAGGAGCGCATAAACGAATTTCGTCTCTACAAAAAATCCAATCCACCGATGATGGACGATGATTACACGGAAGATGGCACTTCATTGGGCAGTAGCACCAGGATCATTGCCCGGGCTGTCGATCTGGGCGGGGTGTATTCTGCATTGACTATGCCAGATACGGGTATTGCTCCCATTTGGCAGATTAATTTTAGGATCAAACCCGGTTTCCGCCCCAAGACCCTGCTCTATTCGCAGAAGCTACTTGCTCTGGGCGAAAATCATTTTGAAGATAGAGGCGATAAATCTACCCCGGAAGATTTACCTTATACCGTTGTGCAAAATGAACCTCTTTTTGCCACGCCTTTATTTAGAAGTCTCTCAGATACCCTTAGCGTGGTTTACAGCCCTGATCTTAGGATTTACGTGCGCTGGGGCTGGTTGGGTGAATACGGTCTCGAAAGTTCCGGCGTTCCCACATACCCTGAAGACAATCCTTATATCAAGAAATTTGACTCTGTAATGAGCGAAGCCGATCCTGAAGTCGGTTATGCAGGTGGAGAGAATTACTATTCTGAGATCACCCATTTTGATGTTCGCTATGATGGTGAACCTTATTACTTCCCGCCTTATCCCGGAGCAGATCATAATCATACCGATGATGATGGCACTGTGTGGCTAAGAATACCCCTATACTCTCCGCTGAAACAGTCCATTGTGCTTACCGGCAATCAAATTACTCCTGGAAACCATGTCTTTGAAGTTCGCGCCGTGGATTCACAGGACGAAGTTTCAAAGTATCCGGCCACGTTCAATTTCAATGTTGTGCCTTATATTCCACCAGCTTCTCGCGAAGGAATACTGGTCATTTATGATGACCCCATCATCGAAAACCCCAGCCCACCAATAGAGTTTGTGAATGAAAGATATGAAAACATGACCTCTGATATTGAGAAGGTTACCATGGTCAAATATGGCCTGAGTGGTGAAAACGGAAGCTACAAAGACGCGCGAGGCCGCTATCTGGCTTATCCTGATCTGCAAAAGTACAGACTGGTTATCTACCATGCTGATAATATAGCAGATGGAGGAACTCTGGAGAACGAAATTGATGGCCTTTCTCTCTTCTTCCGTGCAGGCGGTAATCTCCTGATTTCCCATACTGCAAAATTCGCTTCCAAAGCCAAGGATATCTCGAATAGAAGAGGATTCACGCTCTTGGAATACATGGGCCTGCCTATGGTGCCGAACTTGAACATTGGACTTGCTGTGTCTCCTAACTTCTACTTCCAAAACGCTGTGGGAAGTAATGGATACCAGAATTTGGGCCTGCAATATTCTACCCACCCCTCCAACACTGATGGCACTCCAAGCTTTAATCCTCTGATTGAGTTTAGAAAAGGCTTGCATGCTGTGGCATATCATAATGAGACTGCGGGAGTGCCAAACATCTACGGTGAGCCGATCTTTAGATACGGCTGCAAACCTGTAGATTTCCCAACTTCTCCACCCACCCAGGCTGTGTTTGATCGCCTTAATGATAAGGTGGTAGGGGTTCGTAAGATCAACAGTAACGGCGCCCGGGTATATACATTTACCTTCCCGCTTTCTTATATGCTGGATGTCGATACCAAGGCTCTGATCAATAAAATCTGGAGCGAAGTGCAATAAATCCTAAATGCTATATAAAAGAGCAGGGGGCGTCGATATCGACGCCCCCTGTTTCATATCTGCTTAGTTTGCTGTGTTGCGGATCACGGCTCTATCTTGCCCCATACTTGCCTCTGCCAGAGTCTTAGTGCCAATAGCGGCTTTCAAAAAATGAACACAGATCCACCAGCTCTTTCCCAGCAATATTTTTGTAGATAAAGACATCTTCAGCTCCTGCATCCAGATACACCGCCCGGATCAATTCCGAGCAATACAACCGATCGCGGGTGTCGAGGTCAAAATCGTGATCAAAGGCGGAGTGTTGATTTAGATAGTATCTGGCCTTTTCACCCAGAAGTGTGGGCTCTATTTGAAAGGCTGGTTTCACATGGCGAATGTTTCCCAGATACGCCTTGCTGACAAAAGACTGAAGACCTTCTATGCGAATGCCATCACTAGCTGAGATACTGCCAGAAATGCTGTGGATGACCTTCCAATCTCCCCTCTCTTGCACCAGGATGCCACAATGCGACATACCTTCGGCTTCGGGGAAGGCTTTGACGATCAGGGTGGAGATAAAGGAATTGCCCTGCCTGAGCAGGATGTCGCCCTCTTCAAAGCCTGTGCTATCCACAAGAGCGATGCTTTCAGCCTCCAAAGAGAAAGCTCTGCCGCAAAAGGCAGAGCTTGTTAATAACTTAGCTGCTAAAAGGCCGAGGCCAAAGAGTAAGAGCCTATTTGTTAAGGTCTTCCTTGGCAAGGTCCACTTTCCAGGCACCATCAATCTTTTTCATTTTCAGTTCATGAACGTTTTTGTCTTCCGGGGCATCTGTTTCCCACTGCTCGAAAGTCACAATAGCAGAATCACCTTCAACCACAGTTTTCAGAATCTTGTGTTTGGTCTGATTCATTTCGGCTTTTTGTGCGTCACTCATGCTCTCAGTTAAAGCTTCGAACATTCCCAAAAGCTGCTGTCCTTGCTCGGTAGTGTGCTCTTTGGCACTTGTAAAATCATTATTCTCAATGGCTTTTAAGAAAGCTCTGGCAGACTTCTCAGCTTTTGAGCTAAAGACTGCCATAAATGATCCGGCAGCTTGTTCAACTTTTGAGCCAAAGGCTGTAAAGAAGTTTGCGGTGTCCCTTTCTGCTTTTGGTCCACAGGCTGTCAAAGCCATCAGCGTTACAGCGATGAGAAAGATATAGAATAACTTTTTCATGGTATCTCCTATAAATCTAATTTAAGCTCAGCATATAGATAAGTATCTGACATCTTAGGCTTTATCTTTTGTTTTCCGTTTAAAGCTTGGAGCTTTATCAGGTTTTGTACTTTGTTTTGATCTGAATTTCTTAAATTCAGTTTTGGCCTTATTTCTGTCTTGCCAGGGTGGATTGTCGGAGTATGAACGCTTTTTGCTGCTCTGTGTGGAATATGAACTGGAGCTTGCAGATTTTGCTGGAGACACGCTGGGATTGATGCTTTGACCTTTGTATGGATTTTGGGAAATGGCTTTTTTAAGCTCGTTTTCAAATCTGGCATCCAGATCGATCAGGCTATAATCTCCGAAGAGATTTATCTGCCCGATTTCTATGCCCCGGGTTACCCTCAGGCTGTTGATATAGCGCATCAGCTCACGTTTGGTAAGGCCAACATTGTGCCCTATATTCAGACGGAAGGTGCTGAAAGAAAAGCTGCTCTTGTCCCTCGGTTCCCGCGAATCTCTGGAATCTCTCGAATCCCGCGATTCTGTCATATTATTCAGATCAGGGATATCCTTATAGTAGTTTAAGAAACGGTTAAATTCTACCGAAACAAAGCGTTTAATCAGCTCTTCACGGGTCATCCAGTTCAGTTTTTTGAAGACATTGGTGAGGAAGGATTCCATTTCGGCTTCGTTGACCTCAATGCGCTCCACCGTTTCGATGAAATGGAAGAGCTGCTTTTCGCAGATCTCTCTACCGCCGGGAACCTTTTGCCAGAGAATGGGCGCACCGAGCAGTTTTTCCACCGCTCTTAGAGCACTGGTTTCTTTGCTGTGCGTGATGGTGATTGAGATTCCGCTTTTACCAGCTCTGCCAGTACGTCCACAGCGGTGGATGTACATGATGGGATCAGTGGGCACCTGGTAATTGATGATGTGGGTGAGATCATCCACGTCTAAGCCTCTGGCGGCAACGTCTGTAGCGACTAATAGAGGTACAAACTTGCTGCGGAACTTGCTCATTACCAGCTCCCGCTGTCCCTGGGAAAGGTCTCCATGCAGGGCATCGGCATTGTAGCCGTCATGCTGCAATTTGTCGGCAATTTCCTGGGTTTCATTGCGGGTGCGGCAAAATATGATGCCATAGATATTGGGATTCATATCCACGATTCTTTTCAGAGCCATGTATTTATCTCTGGCCTGGACTTTGTAGTAAAAGTGTTGGATATTTTCTGCACCTTTATTCTCGCTACCCACGCTGATGCGATGTGGCTCTTTCATAAATTTCTTGGCCAGGTTTTCCACTTCTTTGGGCATGGTAGCGGAAAATAGCAGAGTCTGGCGCTGTTCGGGGATGCTTTTCATAATCTCAGCCAGCTCGTCATGAAAGCCCATATTCAGCATTTCATCCGCTTCATCCAAGACTAAGTAAGTTACCTTGCTCAGTTTCAGAGAGCCCTGACGGATCATATCCGCCACGCGTCCCGGA
>Ga0265295_1002306_pt1 | contig 30753 bp, 32 predicted proteins | sample Munlansysbiofilm_FD_192503 | JGI IMG/M metagenome (GOLD analysis project Ga0265295, IMG submission 192503) | Leachate microbial communities from a municipal landfill in Southern Ontario, Canada - Methane capture system biofilm | ecosystem: Engineered > Solid waste > Landfill > Unclassified ... | reverse complement strand
CCGTGCAGCAACCTTAGGTAAAATTCTGGGCCCATCTTTTGCCCAAGATTTGATGCCTGATGTCGTCAGCAAAATCATTGATGTCTATATCGAAAACCGAACCCCTGAAGAGCATTTTATTGATACTTATAACCGCATTGGTATCACTCAGTTTAAGGAGCGTGTCTATGCAAGCAATCATTAAAAACAATCAAGTGATTGATGATCACTGGACATTGCTCAGTGTTGATACGCAACTACAGGAAGCGCTGGACACCGAGCACGCTATTATTCCACTGGCACTCTGGCAAGCGCACAAAAGCGAGCTGCAAGCCGTCAGCCCTTTAGGTATTTGGCTTGAAGCAGGCCAAGCCATTGAAGATATCAGTGATGATTTTGCCCATTTTGCGGTGATTGCGCTGAATTTTCCAGGCTGTAACGATGGTAGGCACTTCAGTAGTGCACGTTTATTGCGTGAGCGTTATGCCTATAGCGGTGAAGTGCGAGCAATTGGTGATGTATTACGTGACCAACTGTTTTTTATGCAGCGCTGCGGCTTTGACGCCTATGTGATTCGTGCCGATCGCTGCCCTATCGATGCGCTCAAGAGTCTCACAGAACTCTCAGTCACCTATCAAGCCGCACACGATCAAAGCCTGCCGCTCTACCGTCGCCGTTCAGCGTAGCGGTTATCTAACACTTAAGCCCACGCAGTTTTCTATAGCTGCGTTGTGCTTTCAACTCAGCAACACCATGCATGCACATCACTCTCTTCACTGCTTTTTCTTTGCAGCCGCTAAACTATCGGCATTGATTCAGCATTGTATTGCATGCCCAACACAAGCCTGCGCAGGTTCTTAGATCTGCAGCATGCTATTGATCTAGCTAATCAACAGGCATAAAAAAACCCCAGACTAGCTGGGGTTTTTAAAACTCAGAAAATTACTGAGCTTGTGCTTCTACTGACGCTTCTACACGACGGTTGATTGCACGACCTTCGTTTGTTGCGTTGTCAGCAACTGGACGCGCTTTACCGTAACCAACTGCATTAACACGGTTAGCTTCTACGCCAAACTGGTTAACTAAAGTATCACGTACTGCGCCAGCACGGCGCTCTGATAACTTCTGGTTGTAAGCAGCGTTACCAACTGAGTCAGTGTGACCTTCAACAGTTGTAGCTGTTTGTGGGTACTGTTTCATGAACTCAGCTAAGTTTTCGATATCGCTGTAGCTGTCTTGTTTAACGTTAGCTTTGTCAAAATCAAATTTAACGTCAAGCTCAACACGCACAGACTCTGCTTCAACTTCTTCGTATACAACTGGCTCTACTGGAGCTGCAACTGGCTCCACATAAGGAGCTGGAGCTACTTTAGTGCTACCACCAAAGTTTACACCAACACCAACGCCCGCCATCCACTCAGACTGGTGGTTGTCGAAACCGTGCATACCATCAACGCTTGCTTTAGCAAATACGTTTTCAGTCACGTAGTACTTAGCACCGGCACCAATGTTTGCAAAAGTCGTGTGATCACGACCTGTGCGTGGACTCAGGTTGCTGATGCTCTGATGACCCATACCTGCAGAAACATAAGGACGTAAGCCTACACCTGGTGTACCGAAGTGGTATACAGCATCAAGTGAGCTTAAGTTACCTTTAATGTTTTTACGGCCACGTAAACCACCGTTTTGACGATCATCAGAACGCATATCGTGGTATTCACCGTACGACAGGTTCAATGAAACATCTTCAGTTAAGAAGTAACCAACAGAACCACCAAATAGGTTACCGTTTTCCATATCACGGTAGCTATCAGTAAAGTAATGCTTAGCAAAAACTTCTGCTTCAACTGCACCTTGGCCTTGAGCGAATACGCCCAAAGAAGAAACAGCTAGTACAGAACCAATGGCTAAACCCAAGGTGCTTTTCAATTTCATGTTATACGATCCTCGTCATTTTTCTTAGTTTCTAGCAAGCACGGCAAATAATATTATTCGACATACCTTAAAACACTTAGTCTACTATTATATGCGAAAAGTTGTCGCGTAGTCGATCTATTGCGCGTTTATAACGCATTTTTGTTGCGCTAAGACCCAAATGCATGATGCTGGCAATATCTTGGAACTCAAGTTCCGCAACAAAACGTAAAATAATGATCTCTTTATCAATAGCATTGACACCCACCAACCAGCGATCTAAGTCATTGCTTTTAGTATCAATGGGTTCAGGGTCAATCTCTTCATCTAAGGGATTTAAGCTCAGCGCATCAAATAAACGACGTTTACGCCGATCCTTTCGATACTGTGTAGTGCATTCATTATAGGTAATACTGTACAGCCATGTTTTAAATTTAGATTTACCTTCAAACTTTTTCAGACCGTACAAGACTTTCAGCATAATTTCTTGACTGACATCATCAGCATCACGATCATTACCCAAATAACGCGCACAGACATTAAATAAAGTACGTTGGTAGCGACGCATCAACTCTTCATAAGCACGCGTCACATGAAATAATTCATTTTTAGCATGCGCCACAAGTTCCTCATCGCTGAGTTCTTCGGGTACATAACGCTGATGAGGCACTTTTATATCAGTCAAAACAAGTCAAACCAGCTATCAAAATAAATGCTGCGAACAACGATAGGGTACATCGTTACGTAAATCTTATTTAAAAATTAACGGCTTATTACTTTCTGCTCAAGCAACACTCGATTAGCAATATAAAACCACTCGCCACTCTCGTTGACTATAATTGTTTTCACTGTGCCCATTTCTTCAATACGCCCTTCAATATCGTCGACTTGAACCTGTTGGCCCAACTCGTAAAGTTCGCGTACATAGATGCCAGCAATGATTTGGCTGGCAATGCCCTTACTGGCCAATCCCAGTGCTAATGCACAGGCTAAGCCAATCGTCAGCAGCACAATCACCACAACATAGTTGAGCAGTTCAGCTTTGATTTCTAGCTGGCCAATGGCAACCGACACACTGATAATAATCACCATGCCTTGCACGATGCGACCTAGACCAGCCGCATACTCTAAACGCACGCCTTCAGCCGCACCTTTAACCATACTATTGAGCAACTGCGCTAATAAAATACCCGCCAACAATACCAATGCGGCAGCAAACATTTTCGGCAAGTACAGCGCTAGCACATCTAATGTGGCCGAGACTCGCTCAAGACCTAAAGATTCGGCAGCTGAAACCAAGAAAATCAGCAACACAAACCAGTAGACAATTTTACCGATCAGTGTGGAAACCTGCGCTTTAATACCAACACGTGCCAGTAACTTGGTCAGACCTGTGCCGCTCATTAAACGATCCAAGCCTACTTTAGCTAATAACTTGGACAACAAAGTGTCCAACAACTTAGCCGCCAAAAAACCTAAGATGACAAGAATTAAAGCACCAAATAAATTCGGAATAAAATTAGCTATTTTGACCCACAACCCACTCATAGCGCCGACTAGATTTTGTGTCCAAGAATCAAGTTGCATAATTAATCAGCCTTGTTTGCAGTATTTTTTTCAGATAAATTTGAAACCGGTTTCACATGCTCTGAGCCTTTGCTTAAGCCAATTAAAACTGACTCAAAAGCCCGCCCAAACAGCGAAAACACAGCACCAGCACCTAACTGCCGATTAGCCTTCTTTAGTACTTTATCAAGCGAGACAGCATCGTGCGTCTGAGACTCTGGTGCTTTCAGCATATCGCGCAGCGACTGCTCAAACGGATCTTGCATCATATTGTATGTCAATCCTATGTGCTTCGTCTTATCAAGACAGGTCAATATACACTCTATTATAGCCAACGCAGCCAGCGGAAAAATAACCATTGGCCCACGATAAACACGCCAAGCACTGCACAAGCGATTAAAAACCCATAAGGATGCTCAGAACCTGGAATACCACCCACATTAATTCCCAAAAGCCCTGTTGCAAAGGTTAAAGGCAAGAAGAACCCAGTCACAATCGCCAGCATATACATGGTGTGTCCCATGCGCTCATTACGCCGACGCTGCTCAGTCTCTAAAACTAAACCAATACGTTCACGGGTTAACTCTAACTCTTCAAGATGCAATGTTAGGCGGTTATTAAGCTCGTTCCAATACAAGGCATCTTCAGGCATAAACCACGCCTCTTGACTCAGCGTAAGCATGGCAAATACATCGCGCTGCGGAGCTAAAAAACGGCGCAAATTAGCCGCACGTCTGCGCCCCTGCAGCAAAGGTAAAATAGCCGGAGCATAACGTTGATCATTATCGGTGCGCTCTTCTTCTTGATCAACGGTATCTGCCAACTGGCTTACGGTATGTTCAATACGGTCGGTTAAACCTTGCGCAAGAAACAATAATAATTCAGAAATATTTTTCGGACCAAAACCTTTTTCAAAGGCCTTAATCAACTCATCAGTCACCTGCACAGGGCGCTGACGCAACGAGTACAGATGCTGCGCATTGGCAAAAATACGCAACGAAATCATATCCTCTGGATCAAAATGAGGATTGAGATTAATCGCCCGCAAAAACAGCAGTAACTCTTGATTTTCTAAGCGCAGGACTCGAGGTCGCGTGTTTTCTTCAAGTAAAAGATCACATACAAACTCATTGAGGCCACTGCCCTCACGTAGCCATTGTTCAGCATATTGATGACTGCGCTCCCAATGTAGCCACAGGCTTTCATGTTCAGCTAACTGCAAGCTGGGTAACTGAGTGAAAGTCAGCGCTCGTGCCGAACCTTTACCATCTAAAACAAAAGCATGCAGCAAGCCTTGGCTCAATCGATCGGAATGCTGCATGCTTGGACTCACAATAACCGCCCTATTACTGCGGCATGCTTAATGCAGTTGCCGACACAATAATGCCGTTATTATCAGCATAAACATATTCACCTGGACGGAAAGTCACACCGCCAAAGGTGACGACAACGTTTAAGTCACCAATATCACGCTTATCCGTTTTCATCGGATGACTGGCTAACGCTTGAATACCTAAATCCGTTTGCGCTAAGACATCAACATCACGCACACAACCGTAAACAATAATGCCAGCCCAACCATTTTCTGCAGCTTTGGCAGCAAGCATATCGCCCAACAATGCACGACGCATAGAACCGCCACCATCAACCACCATCACTTTACCCTGACCAGGTTGAGCCACTTGCGCTTTAACCACCGAGTTATCTTCATGACATTTAACGGTCACAATTTCACCGCCAAAAGAATCGCGCCCACCAAAGTTTGCAAACATAGGCTCAACAACTTGGACTTCGGGGTAAGCATCACAAAGATCAGGGGTTACATATTGCATGGTGATTTCCTTTTACTGATTTAAAAATAAGTAATACACAGTTTAGCGTAAATAACCGCTTAGGATAAGCCTTGAGAGATTGCCAGCCCGCGCCCTGCATTACTGCAGAGTGCTGACTGCATCAGGCTTATAAATTAAACAATAACTCGCTGGATAAACCATTGGCCTCTAAGACTTGGCGCAGCCGGGTTAAAGCATCCACTTGAATTTGCCGCACACGCTCACGTGTTAATCCCATGGCATAACCAATGTCTTGCAAGGTTTGACAATCATAACCGCGCAAACCAAAGCGCCTCAGCACAACTTCACGATGGCGCTGATTCAACGCGGAAACCCATTGATCAATGCTGGCAGCTAAATTATCACGCTGAATAAAGTCACTTGGATCACATTGATTTTCATCAACCAGCATATTCAGCAGAGTCATATCAGAATCGTCGGTATAAGTGGCATCCAATGACAGCGCACGCTCATTAAACTCATACATTTTCTGAACATGCGCCACTGGCATGCCCAAATGCTGAGCGGTTTTGTCCAGACTGGGTAACTCTCCGTGCTGCTGAGTCAGTTCGCGCACGGCTCTTAAATAAGCATTCACTTCTTTAGCGACATGCACCGGGAGGCGCACAACGCGCGAACAATTCATAATTCCGCGCTCAACGGCTTGGCGAATCCACCAAGTGGCATAGGTTGAAAAACGATAACCGCGTTCAGGATCAAACTTTTTGACGGCGTGAATCAGGCCTAAATTGCCTTCTTCAATCAGATCCAATAATGCTAAACCACGATTTTGATAACGCTTAGCGATACTCACAACTAAACGCAGATTGCTTTCTATCATGCGCTGGCGAGCGCCATTATCACCTTGTAAAGCACTGCGCGCATAAGTGACTTCTTGCTCTGCAGTCAATAGCGGCGAAATACCGATGGCATCCAGATACATTTGCGTTGTATCTAGCTTTTTTAACCCCTGAGCCCCGCCACTGTTATTTTTTGCTTCTTGAAATGCTGCCTTGTCAGATTGCACGTCCTTGCATTCTTCGCTCTCAGCAGATGAATCATATTTTAGAGCGTATACCAATCCCTTGTTTTTCATAAAAAACCACCCCACATCCTGTCAGATAGTCGACTGCAGCCTCTCGCTAATGCGATGACTGCAGTCGTGTTTCTGCTGGATCGGTCGGATGTATCAGCTAGCGCTTAGGCAAGTACTGCAATGGATCAACGGGCTTGCCTTGACGACGAATTTCAAAGTGCACCTTCACTTGCTCTGTTCCAGTTGAACCCATCTCTGCTATTTGCTGCCCTGCTTTAACTGCTTGTCCTTCCTGCACCAGCAGACGTCGATTATGGCCGTAAGCACTGATAAAGGTGTCATCATGTTTAATGATCACCAGCTCACCGTATCCTCTTAAGCCACTCCCTGCATACACAACGCTGCCAGCAGCGGTTGCCACAATAGGTTGTCCGAGCGTGCCAGCAATATCAATCCCTTTATTCAAACTGGTATTTGAAGAAAACATGCCAACCAGCGTGCCAGCCGCAGGCCAGAGCCATTTGCCGCTTTGACCCACTGCAACTGGTGGAGAAGTTTTTTGCGTTGTTGTGATGGGGTTCGCAGGTTTGGAGACCGGTACTGGCTTCGCTCGAGCTGCAGGTGCCGGCGCAGCCTTTTTAGTCGCCACAGGCGCCTGAGCCATAACCGGCACGCTCGACCCATTCGAGAAACGAATCACTTGGCCCGGCACAATCGTATAGGGTGCGTTAATTCCATTGCGTGCAGCCAATGCCTTCCAATCCCAACCAAAACGAAAGGCAATGGAATATAACGTATCGCCACGCTGCACAACATGCTGCCCGCTGGTCACAGCATTCGCCTGACGCTGTTTACCTCCATGTGAGCGATCGACAATAGTGGCTTTTCCTGAGGTGCCTGAACATCCGAGCAACACACTGCTGACCATCAGTAAGCAGAGCCACTTTGTACGGGTTGTATGTGTTGCAGATAATAAAAATTGAACTGGCTTCACGCCGAACTCCTGGACGATTTATTAGAGTAGCGCACTCAAGTTATTGACTTGCGTAGCGCTCAATACCCATCACTAAGACAATACCGCACAGCATTAACAGCACAGCAGATAACAACTGTGCGTCACTCTGAAATAGATCGGCATAGTGCCACGGTAAAATATTTTCTTGAAGCAACGGCACCTCAACACCTTGGCTATCAGTGCGCCATGTCAACGTCTGCTTCCATGGCCAAACTTTATTTAATGAGCCAAACATAATGCCTGTCAGCAAAGCCAAGGTCAGATCTCGAAAACGCTGTAAAGCCGCTTGTAATACTCGTGCAAAAGCCAACAAGCCAACAAACAGCCTCCGGCAAACACCAATAGCACACTTAAATCCAACTGTTTTACAGCCAACAAAACAGTGGGGTATAAACCCATCAGCAACAAAATAAAGCTGCCAGAAATACCCGGTAAAATCATTGCACAAATAGCAATTGCGCCTGCAAAAAACAAACTGAGTGGATCATGCCCCCATGCGACGGGCGATGCTACGGTAATCCACCAAGCAAAACCGGCTCCCGCAGTAAAGGCCAGCCAACGACTGATCTGCCAACGCTGAATATCACGCCCAACCAAATAACACGAGACTAAAATCAAACCAAAGAAAAATGACCATAGCGCAATCGGCTGCGTTTCTAAAAGCCAAGTAATCACCCGTGCCAAGCTTAAAATGCTCAGCAAAACACCAGAAAACAAAATCAATAAAAAGTTAGCATTGGCCAACTGCCAAGCCTGTTTGACCTGCCCTTTTAACAGTAGCAATGCGGCCTCAGGAATACGTGATAAGGCACCCAGCAACTCATCGTAAATACCGGTAATAAAAGCTACGGTACCACCGGATACGCCCGGTACAACATCGGCGGCACCCATGGCCATGCCTTTAACAAATAATAAAACTTTATTTTTCACGCTAAGGTTCCAGCTAATAGAGGCACAAAACGCACATCATCTAACGCGCGCTGCACAAATCCATTTTTCTCACGAATGATCAATAACAATTTTTGATCATCATCTTCGCCCACGGGTATCACTAAGCGACCACCTATAGCGAGTTGATCCAACAACGCTTGTGGCACCTGTGTAGCGCCAGCGGTGACAATAATGCCATTATAGGGTGCCAGCGCATTCCAACCCTCCCAGCCATCCCCCCAGCGATAGACTACATTGCGTAAATTAAGTGCGGCTAAGCGTTCTTTCGCACGCTCTTGTAACCCCTGAATTCGCTCCACTGAAAACACACGCTCAACCAGCTGAGCTAACACTGCCGTCTGATAACCTGAGCCGGTACCAATTTCCAAGACTTTATCCAGTCGCCCATCGGCTAATAGCAGTTCCGTCATATGCCCAACAATATAGGGCTGAGAAATAGTCTGATTATTACCAATGGGCAGCGCGGTATCTTCATAAGCACGATGCGCTAGCGCCTCATCAACAAACAAATGACGCGGGGTATTGCGAATCACATCCAAGACCTGTGGATGACTCAGCCCCTCATCACACAGACGCTGAACCAAGCGCTCACGCGTACGCTGTGAGGTCATGCCAATCCCTAAGCGTTGTAAATCATCCTGCTGAGAACTCACAATATATCCTCCAGCCAGTGTTGCAGCTCATCGATTTGCGGATGAAAAGTGCGATCCAATTGCAATGGCGTAATCGACACATAGCCCTGCGACACTGCATGAAAATCAGTGCCTTCTTCGCCGTCTTCAACCTCACCCACTGATGCTAACCAATAGCATTTTTTGCCCCGTGGATTCACCGTCAGCACCGGCGCTGCGGCTCGGGCACGATGCCCAAGGCGCGTGAGTTTAATGCCTTTAATTTCATTGCGCGGTAAATCAGGCACATTGACATTAAATACAGTGCGCGGCAGTAAAGATAAGTCGCCATGGGCTTCAATTAAACGCCGTGCAAACCATGCTGCAGTGGGTAAATTTTGCGTCTGACGCGATAGCAAAGAAAAGGCAAACGAAGGACGCTGTAAAAAACGTCCTTCTAACGCGGCAGCAACCGTCCCTGAATACAGAACATCATCACCCAGATTAGCACCTTGGTTAATACCTGCCACCACCATGTCCATGGTTTCAGGCAGCAAACCATGCAGACCTAAATGCACGCAATCGGTTGGAGTGCCATTGACGCTGATATAGCCATTACTTAAGGTTTGTGGATGCAATGGGCGATCCAAAGTCAGCGAGCTACTGGCCCCACTGCAATCTTGCTCAGGAGCAATAATAGTGCAGTGAGCATAATCACTTAACGCGTGATGTAACGCAGCTAAACCCGGCGCATTCACACCATCATCATTGGCAATTAAAATTCGCACGCCTGCACCGCCTCAGTCACCGATAACAATTCCACCAGCTCACGCAAGACCACTGTGGCAAAACAACCCGGTGGTAAAATAAAATGCACTTGCAGACAATCTTCTGCAGTAAATGTCCAAGTTAAGTCACGCACCGGCAAACGTAAAATACGACGCTCTTGCTGCAAATTAGCGCGTTCCAACCAAGTACACAGCTCTGACACAGTAGCCGCCACAGCCAACTCATCCGCTAATGTTTGCCCTTGACTGACTAACTCACCGTCACCCCATAAAGGACCGGTGGGATGCACATCCAATTGTGCTAAACGCGGATCATGACACTCTTCAGGACCGGCGAGAAAAAAACTACGACTGCCGCTAAAGGCTAAAACATCACCCACTTGAGCAATATTCCAGGTCTTATTTTGCACACGCTGCGCCAACACACGATTAAAAATCGTACTGCGGCCCGTGGATAATAAACGTGAGCGCAAATTGCGTTGCACGGGCAGTTCTTTACGCTGTGCATATTCAAGTGCACCGAGAACATTATTGCCATTTTCGCCAAAGCGCTGTAAACCAAAATAATTGGGTACACCCTGTGCAGCAATCATCTGCAAGCGTTCTTCTAAAGCCGCATGGTCGGCTTTTAAATCGGTTAAACGGATGGTAAAACCATTGGCTGAATGCGCGCCACGTTGCAGCTTACGACTGTGGCGCTGCATATCTAAAATATGTAAATCTTCGCCTTCTGCGGCACTCAGCTGCGGATCGCTTTTACCGGGCAAATGGATACTGAACCACTGGCGGGTTAAGGCTTGGCGATCTTTTAAACCGGCATAACTGACTTGGCGCAATGAGACACCCGCAGCTTTAGCTAAGCGGCGCGCGGCTTCCTCAGTATTGAGCATGCGTTTTTCCACCCAGAGCCACAGGTGCTCACCGCTGCCAGATAAAGGAATATCTAAGACTTCATCCACCTGAAAATCTTCTGCACAGGCTTTCAGCTGTGCACTACCGCAAGGTTCACCCCAGGCCAAAGGGCCGAGCAACTCAAGTTCGTTCATGCTTTCACCAACATCACTACAGCGTGTGCGGCAATGCCTTCTTCACGACCGACAAAACCTAAGCTTTCAGTGGTGGTGGCTTTAACATTGACTTGATCCAGCGCAACCTGCAAATCAGCAGCAATATTTTCACGCATGGAAATAATATGCGGCGCCATTTTTGGCGCTTGCGCTAACACAGTGGTATCCACATTACCCACTGCCCAACCTGCTTGCTTAAGCAAAGCCAGCACATTGCGTAATAAATCACGGCTGTCCGCGCCTTCATAGGCAGGATCAGTATCTGGAAAATGCTGACCAATATCGCCCAGTGCAGCAGCGCCCAATAGCGCATCAGTCAGCGCATGCAATAGGACATCGCCATCGGAGTGCGCCACAAAGCTTTTATTGTGAGCAATTTGCACACCGCCCAGGGTAATAAAATCACCGGGCTGAAAGCGGTGTACATCATAGCCATGACCTATACGCATGCTGTTACCTGATTGTTAAAAATAAGCGGCATTCTACACCGTTTTAACCGTGCTCACCTGCACAGTCCACAAATCTCATTCGCCTTGAGGGGCGAACAATGCTTGCGCATGAAAACGTAAGTGCTCATCAATAAAACTGGCGATAAAATAATAGCTGTGATCGTAGCCCGGCTGCAGTCGCAAGGTTATAGGGTAGCCCGCTCTATCAGCGGCCTCTTGCAATGCCGACGGCTTCAGCTGTTCAACTAAAAAGCTATCCGCTTCGCCTTGGTCCACTAACATCGGTAGATGTTGTGTGGCTTTCGCCATTAAAGCGCTGGCATCCCACTCCATCCAGGTTTCACGCTGCGTACCGAGAAAATTAGAAAACGCTTTCTCACCCCAAGGACACTGGGTCGGCTGGCAGACTGGCGCAAAGGCAGACACTGACTGATAACGCTGCGGCTCACGTAATGCAGCAATCAATGCACCATGCCCACCCATTGAGTGACCACTGATGCTGCGCTGATCTGAAACCGGCAAGTGTTTCTCAATCAATGTTGGCAGCTCATCCACCACATAGTCATACATGCTGTAATGCTCAGACCATGGTGCTTGTGTGGCATTGATATAAAAGCCCGCTCCTAAACCAAAGTCCCAAGCACCCTCTGCATCATCCGGCACACCTTCGCCGCGCGGACTGGTATCAGGTGCGACGATAATCAAACCCAATTCAGCGGCGACTTTTAGTGCGCCAGCTTTTTGCATAAAATTTTCATCGGTGCAGGTTAAACCTGAGAGCCAATACAACACGGGTAAGGGCTGACCCAGTTCAATCTGTGGTGGTAAATACACGGCAAATTGCATACTGCAATTGAGCACAGCAGACTTATGCTGATAGCGCACATGCTGGCCGCCGAAGACTTTTTGTGATGATAATTGTTGTAACGACATCATGACCTCCAAAGACAGTCGCTGAGGCCAACTGACAGAGCAGTCAGCCTCAGCGCTTGTGGTTGTTGATTAGAAATGAATAACGCTACGAATACTTTTACCTTCGTGCATCAAATCAAACGCCTTATTGATATCTTCTAAACCCATGGTATGAGTAATAAAGGTATCCAGCGGGATCTCGCCACTTTGCGCTTTTGCGACATAAGCTGGCAACTCGGTACGACCTTTAACACCACCAAAGGCACTGCCGCGCCAGACTCGACCGGTCACTAACTGGAACGGACGTGTACTGATTTCTTGACCGGCACCGGCTACACCAATAATCACTGACTCACCCCAACCTTTGTGACTGCACTCAAGTGCAGCACGCATCAAGTCAACATTACCGACGCACTCAAAAGAGTAATCCACACCACCATCAGTCATTTCAATAATGACATCCTGGATAGGCTTATCAAAATCTTTTGGATTGACGCAGTCAGTGGCACCCAACTCGCGAGCAATATCAAACTTACCAGGGTTGATATCAATGGCAATGATACGGCTGGCCTTAGCCATTTTTGCGCCAATAATGGCTGCCAAACCAATGCCACCTAAACCAAAGATGGCAACAGTAGCGCCTTCTTCTACCTTTGCGGTATTGAGTACAGCACCAATACCGGTGGTGACACCACAACCCAATAGGCAGATTTTTTCCAGTGGCGCTTCTTTAGGCACTTTCGCCAAAGATACTTCAGCCACGACGGTGTACTCAGAGAAAGTCGAAGTCCCCATATAGTGGTAAATGGGCTCACCTTTGTAAGAGAAGCGGCTGGTACCATCAGGCATTAAGCCTTTACCTTGAGTCTCACGCACGGATTGGCATAAGTTGGTTTTACCCGAGGTACAGAACTTACACACGCGGCATTCCGCGGTGTACAGTGGAATAACATGATCGCCCACTTCAAGTGAGGTCACGCCTTCGCCAAGCGCTTCAACAATACCGCCGCCTTCATGGCCTAAAATAGCCGGAAAGATCCCTTCTGGATCATCACCCGACAAAGTGAAAGCATCGGTATGGCACACGCCACTGGCAACTATACGTACCAGCACTTCACCCGCTTTAGGTGGAGCAACATCGACTTCAACAATTTGTAAGGGTTGACCTGGACCAAAGGCAACCGCAGCGCGTGATTTAATCATTTTACTCTCCAGAATATCTACAGTGACAAAGCATAGCAGAGACCTGCATTCCTTGGGCCAACAGTGCGCGCTATATATATCAGAAAGCCTGAGTAAATCAGTGTAGGCTGGCGAACATACCCTATTCTTTAAAAGCCGAGTACCAGCATGCCAAACACACGCATAAAAGGTTCGAACCAGAGACGTATCGTGCCGACTGCACAACAAAGCAGTGAATCATTAGAGTTACAAATCGCTTCTTTTTTAAACTCAGGCGGCGTGATTGAAGAAATACCACGCGGTGTCACTGGGCAGGTTTTTACCCCAACGGCCAAGAAGTCTTAACTATCCAATTTTAAAACATCAGTTGGAAGCAGCGTTTGCAGTAGCTGTAAATCTTCAGGACGGGTAATTTTAATATTACTGGCACTGCCCTCAATCAGCCGCGGGGCAAAACCTGCCCACTCCATAGCGGATGATTCATCCGTCACCGCAACACCTGCTTGCAACGCATCTGTTAAAGCTCGCTGCAACAATCCAAAACGAAACATCTGCGGGGTTAACGCATGCCAAATTACGCTGCGATCAATGGTTTTTACAACTCGACCATCGACACCCACCTGTTTTAACGTATCACGTGCAGGCACCGCTAATAAACCACCAACAGCATCATCGGCTAATTCAAGCAGCAACCGATCTAAGTCTTGACGCTCAAGCAAAGGGCGCGCCGCATCATGCACTAACACCCAGTCATTCGCCTGTGCGCCACTGCCCTCTAAGGCCAGTAAAGCATTCAGCACTGAATCTGCACGCTCAGTCCCGCCGACAACCGTTTGGATTCGCTGATCTGTAGCTAAGTCCAATGTTGGCCACCAATGATCATGCTCAGCTAAAGCGACCACAATGCCACGTACATCAGGATGTTCTAAAAAGCAGGCTAATGTCAGCTCAAGAATGGTGGTACCAGCAACAGTCAAATACTGTTTGGGGCATTGCGCTTGCATGCGACTGCCAATGCCTGCCGCAGGCACTACTAACCAAAACGCTGGAGTGGTCATTCGGCTAACAAGTACAGAGTTTCCTCTTCCTTGATCATACCGAGCTCGTAACGGGCTCGTTCTTCAACGCTTTCCATACCTTTTTTGAGCTCCAGTACTTCCGCATCCATCACGCGGTTACGCTCAAATAAGCGCTCATTCTCAGCTTTCTGCTCAGAAATTTGCAATTTAAGCTGCGCTGCTTGGGCAATACCACCATCCCCTAACCATAAACGGTACTGCAGCCCAGCCAGCATAACGAGCAGTACAATCAGCAACCAGTAAGGTTCTTTTTTCATTGTGGTATTCCATAGAAAAGGGCAGCTAAAATGGCTGCCCTTACAACATCATAAGTATCTATAACTTATAGAGGACACTAATCAGCCGCGAAACTCAGCGAGACCACGGTACGGTGCTTTGCCAGCTAATTGCTCTTCAATACGCAGCAATTGGTTGTATTTAGCAACGCGATCCGAACGGCACAATGAACCCGTTTTGATTTGACCGGCTGCAGTACCCACAGCTAAGTCAGCAATTGTAGAGTCTTCAGTCTCACCACTACGGTGTGAAATCACTACGCTATAGTCTGCAGCTTTAGCCATTTGAATGGCTTCTAACGTTTCGGTCAACGTACCAATCTGATTGAATTTAATCAAAATAGAGTTCGCCGTTTTGGTCTCAATACCTTGTTTTAGAATCTTGGTATTGGTCACAAATAAATCATCACCGACCAATTGAACTTTATCGCCTAACTTATCAGTCTGAATTTTCCAACCGGCCCAATCTGACTCATCGATACCGTCTTCAACAGAAATAATTGGGAAGCGTTCAATTAGACCCGCCAAGTAATCAGTAAAACCTGCAGCATCAAACTTTTTGCCTTCGCCAGCTAAGTCGTACAGTCCGTCTTTGTAGAATTCACTCGCTGCACAGTCCAATGCCAGAGTGATATCTTCACCGAGCTTGTAACCCGCATTTGCTACCGCTTCTGCAATCACAGCCAGAGCTTCTTCGTTGGACGCCAGGTTCGGTGCAAAACCACCTTCATCACCCACTGAAGTGCTTAAGCCACGTGCTTGTAGCACAGCTTTCAGATGATGAAAGACTTCAGTACCCATACGCAATGCGTCAGAGAAGGTTTTCGCACCGACGGGCTGAATCATAAACTCTTGGATATCAACGTTGTTATCCGCATGCTCGCCGCCGTTGATGATATTCATCATCGGTACCGGCATCGAGTACACACCGGGTGTGCCATTCAGCTCAGCAATATGCGCATACAGCGGCATGCCTTTCGCTTGAGCAGCCGCTTTAGCAGCAGCAAGAGATACGGCTAAAATCGAGTTCGCACCTAAAGAGGCTTTGTTCTCAGTACCGTCTAAAGCGATCATGGCACGGTCGAGTGCTTCTTGGTCAGTCGCATCTTTGCCTAACAGCAATTCACGGATTGGACCGTCGATAATAGCGACTGCTTTGCGCACACCTTTACCTAAGTAACGACTTTTATCGCCATCGCGCAATTCCAATGCTTCACGCGAACCTGTTGATGCGCCGGATGGTGCACAAGCTCTACCGATAATGCCGCCTTCTAAAGTCACATCAGCTTCAACTGTAGGGTTACCACGGGAATCTAAGACTTCACGACCTTTGATGTCGATAATTTTTGCCATTGTTCTGCACGCTCCGTACTGTACTTAGTCAAACTTAAAGTGAAGTAATCGCTTTAAGCTGTTTCAATTGTTGGGAAACTTTTAATCAAATCGTCCAGTTGCTTCAGCTGAGTTAAAAACGGCTCCAGCTTATCTAAACGCAAGGCACAAGGACCATCACACTTGGCATTATCTGGGTCAGGGTGGGCTTCTAAAAACAGACCCGCTAATCCTTGACTCATACCTGCTTTAGCTAATTCAGTCACCTGCGCACGACGACCACCGGCTGAATCAGCACGGCCACCAGGCGTTTGCAGTGAATGCGTTACATCAAAAAACACTGGATACTCAAATTCCTTCATAATGCCAAAGCCCAGCATATCAACCACAAGGTTGTTATAGCCAAAGGCTGAGCCACGCTCACACAGAATCAACTGATCATTGCCTGCTTCTTCACACTTAGTGAGAATATGCTTCATCTCATGCGGCGCTAAAAACTGGGCCTTTTTGATATTAATCACAGCATTGGTTTTTGCCATAGCCACAACTAAATCAGTCTGGCGTGATAAAAACGCCGGCAACTGAATAATATCGCACACTTCAGCCACGGGCTGCGCTTGATAAGGCTCATGCACATCAGTGATCACCGGAACATTAAAAGTGCGTTTGATTTCTTCAAACACCTTCAGACCTTCATCCAGACCTGGGCCGCGAAAAGAATTGATCGATGAACGATTGGCCTTATCAAAGCTGGCTTTAAAGACATAAGGAATACCCAGTTTTTCAGTCACGCGCACATATTCTTCACATGCACGCATGGCTAAATCACGGGATTCAATCACATTAATGCCGCCAAACAAGACAAAAGGCTTGTCGTTGGCGATGTCGATATCAGCGACACGAATGATCTTTTGACTCATGCTTTATCTGCCTTATAGGCTAACGCAGCCTCAACAAAACTTTTAAACAACGGGTGGCCATCGCGTGGTGTTGAAGTGAACTCAGGGTGGAATTGGCTGGCAACAAACCATGGATGATCAGCCACTTCGACCACTTCAACCAGCGCACCATTTTCTGAACGACCTGAGACTTTCAAACCTGCGTCGATCAATTGCGGCAATAATTGATTGTTCACTTCATAGCGATGGCGATGACGCTCAACGATCGAATCTTTGCCGTAGCTTTTATGCACTAAAGTACCGGGGATCAACTGACATTCCTGTGCACCCAAGCGCATGGTGCCACCGATATCAGCATCTTCGCCGCGCTGTTCAACGCTACCGTCCGCATCTTGCCACTCAGAAATCAAACCGACGACTGGGTGCGTGCTGTTTTTATCAAACTCTGTGGAGTTCGCATCGCTCCAGCCTAAGACATTACGGGCGAACTCAATCACAGCGACTTGCATACCTAAGCAAATACCAAGGTAAGGAATTTTGTTTTCACGAGCATATTGTACAGCTAAGATTTTCCCTTCAACACCGCGCAGACCAAAACCACCGGGCACTAACACAGCATCAACGCCTTCAAGCACACCAACACCTTGATTCTCAAGATCTTCAGAGTCGATATAACGCAAAGTCACTTTAGTATTAGTTTCGATACCTGCATGGCTCATTGCTTCAATCAGCGATTTATAGGCATCCAGCAGTTCCATGTATTTACCAACCATGGCAATCGTCACTTCTTGCTTAGGATTGAGCTTGGCATCGATCACGCGATCCCACTCAGACAGGTCAGCACCGTCGCATTCTAAACCGAAGCGCTCCATAACAAAGTCATCTAGACCTTGGCTGTGCAAGATACCTGGAATTCTGTAAATGGTATCCACGTCATGCAAGCTGATCACTGCACGCTCTTCTACGTTAGTAAATAACGCAATTTTGCGACGCGAGGCGATATCAACGGGACGGTCAGAGCGGCACACCAACACATCAGGCTGTAAACCAATCGAGCGCAACTCTTTAACTGAGTGCTGCGTCGGTTTGGTTTTAGTTTCACCTGCAGTGGCGATATACGGCACTAAGGTCAGGTGCATCAGCATGGCGCGCTTGGCACCCACTTCCACACGCAACTGGCGAATGGCTTCGAGGAAAGGTTGTGATTCGATATCACCCACAGTTCCACCGATTTCAACCATTGCCACATCGGCATCACCGGCACCTTTAATAATACGGCGCTTAATTTCATCAGTGATATGTGGAATGACCTGGATGGTTGCACCCAAGTAATCACCACGACGCTCACGGCGCAACACTTCTTCATACACTCGACCGGTGGTGAAGTTGTTATTTTGCGTCATGGTGGTGCGCACAAAGCGCTCGTAGTGGCCTAAATCAAGGTCAGTCTCTGCGCCGTCGTGCGTCACAAAAACTTCACCGTGCTGAAACGGGCTCATGGTACCCGGGTCAACGTTAATATACGGATCAAGTTTCAGCAGGGTGACTTTTAAGCCACGTGCCTCAAGAATTGCGGCCAATGATGCTGAGGCAATACCTTTCCCCAATGAAGAAACAACACCGCCTGTGACGAAGATGTAGCGCGTCATAAATAACCCTGGATTCTGCGTGAAGCGGCAAGCCGCCGAAGATAAGCATTGAAAGCTGTGCTTGAAAATATGTAATAAAAAAATCAAGCGCGACAGGAGCAATTAAGCACCTGCACTAATCAACTAATAGACGGGAGAATAGTCTACGCGAAAGCTGTTTATGACTCAAACCAAGAAACCACTAAAAAGCGTTTTTTCCTACAATCCACCGCATATTTTCTTTGTAGCATTTTATTCGCACTTGAATCAACACCCTTCTGACTCATAAAAATGCCAAGTCACCGTCAAATGCTCTACCTCACGATGACTGAATACCGGCATATTAGCCAGAGCAACGGGCTTCTCTGCTAAAAAAAGTATGGGTAAGCGTGAGCGGATAAAAGTGGGGACAGCCTGTTCTTGCAACAATCGTTTTAAGTCTCGATGCCCCCTGCCCTCGATAAAAAAACGCTCTGCGCCTTGGCGATAGCGCACCTGCAACGGCGCGGTAACATCGCCATGGATTAGCAAGTAACCGTTATCAGGTAAATCATAACGCCCCGCACAGCTTATAGTTAAATCCAAGGCTGGCGGCGTTTGCAGCCAGAACTCAGACAGCCAATACACTCTATTTTGACTGCGCAATAAGGCTCCACTATCCAGACGCCAAATCGGCTGCGCATCCACTTGCGCATCACGCAAAGTATCCCAGCTCGCCCAATGTGCTGTATCAGGCAATAAGGTCAAAGGCGTCAGCCAATAGCGTAAAAGGTTTTTTTGTCGCACCTGACTCAGCTCGCGTATAACGCCCAAGTTTAAGCTCGGCAAACTTAACCAACCCAATACCGGCTCAATCTGCGCTCGCTGCAAATCATCAGCCGCCAACTCATCCAGCAGCTGTTGCGCCTCATGCATATGTTGCGCAGTACGCTGCAAACTCTGCTGCATCGTGGGCCAGCGTGATTTCAGCATTGGAATGACTTGGCGGCGTAAATAATTACGATCAAACTCATCGGTGGCATTGCTGGGGTCTTCGATCCAGCGCAACTGATGCTGCTGGGCATACTCAAGCAACTTTTGATGACTGATGCCTAATAAGGGTCGTAATACGTGCCCACAGGATAAGTCTCGCGACACGGGTATGCCACGCAAGCCCGCCACTCCAGTGCCACGCATTAAACGAAATAATAAGGTTTCCGCTTGATCGTCCTGATGTTGCGCCATCAATAGCACGTCATCACTTTTAAGATGCTGCACAAAGGCAGCGTAACGAGCTTGCCGAGCCGCCTGCTCAACACTGGCAGTCGCCGCCACATCAACCGCAATCACAGTTAAAGGGATCTGCAGCTCATCACAAACACTTTGACAATGCGCAGGCCAGCTTTGAGCTGCTTCTTGCAAACCATGATGAATATAGATCGCGCGCAACGGCGGTAAAACATGCTGTTGCGCCAGCTGTGCTAAAGCATAAAGCAGCACCGTGGAATCCATACCACCAGAAAAAGCCACACAAAAGGATGCACTGCTACGCCACGACTGCAACGTACTTAAAAGATTTTTTTCAATATTTAACATAGGACACAGCCTCGTAAAACAGGCTGCAAGGCGCATCCAAGGAAATCCTTAGGACACGCCATTATTTGAAGCCGGAGCAATTAAACGATACCAAAACCCATCAGCTTCTTATAGCGCAGCGCCAATAACTCATCCGTATCCAGCGCCTGCAGTTCATCCAACTGTGCAGCTAAGGTTTCACGGATCGACTCAACCACGACTGGCACATCGCGGTGCGCGCCGCCGAGTGGCTCAGGAATCACATGGTCAACAATTTTTAAACCTTGTAAGCGTTCTGCAGTAATACCCATAGCTTCTGCAGCTTCGGGTGCTTTATCTGCGGTTTTCCACAAAATAGACGCACAACCTTCTGGCGAAATTACGGCATAGGTGGAGTACTGCAGCATATTCAGACGGTCACACACACCAATCGCCAACGCACCACCTGAACCACCTTCACCAATCACGGTGGAGATAATCGGCGTTTTCAAACGTGACATCACACGCAGGTTCCACGCAATGGCTTCACTTTGGCCACGCTCTTCAGCGTCAATACCTGGGTACGCACCCGGGGTATCAATAAAGGTGAAGATCGGCATTTTAAAGCGCTCAGCCATTTCCATTAAACGGCAAGCTTTACGGTAGCCTTCAGGACGTGGCATACCAAAATTGCGACGAACTTTTTCACGTACATCACGGCCTTTTTGCTGACCAATCACCATCACTGGTTTGTCGTTAAAGCGCGCGACACCACCGACTAGCGCAGCATCATCAGAGAAGTGACGGTCGCCGTGCAACTCTTCAAACTCGGTAAACAGGTGCTCAATATAATCCAGTGTATAAGGACGCTGTGGGTGACGCGCCATACGGGCAATCTGCCAGCTGGTTAAGTTAGAGAAAATACTTTTAGTCAGAGCATTACTTTTATCTTGCAGGCGTGAGATCTCATCACCAATGTTTAAATCATTGTCATTGCCTACCAATCGTAACTCTTCAATTTTTGCCTGAAGATCGGCAATGGGCTGTTCAAAATCCAAAAAACTAGGGTTCATCAGGGGCATCCATTTTTCTGTTACGGCGGTTAGGCCGTGCTGCAATGTTTAAGGTTTGTGCACTCGACAACGGCACAAACCACCAAATAGGTTATCCAGCAGAGCCATTTCGACTCGACGCCATATCGACGTACTTATGCTAGCGATAATGCAAAAAGACGTTATCACGACCCAAAAGGTCACGTAATGCTTGAATTAGGTCATCAGTGGGCTCAATTTTCCACTGATCTGAAAACTCGAGCATAGCCTTAGCTGACTGAGCGCTGTAGCTCATTGTCAGTGGACAAGCTCCTTTATACTGCAATAGTAATGCTTTTAAGCGCGCAAGAGTGTCTCGACTTAAGTCTGTGACAGATACATTCAGGCGTAAACTTTGCGCTAAACCGGTGCGCGCCTCCTCTAGGCTCATCACCCGTTTCGCGCGCAGACGCAGACCACCGGAAAAATCATCATGACTAACCTCGCCTTCCACTACAACCAACGCATCGGTTTGCAGCAAAGATTGCGCTTGAGTAAAAGCATCAGCAAATAATGAAGCTTCAATACGCGCTGAGCGGTCATCGAGGGTAATAAAACCCATCTTATCGCCTTTTTTATTGCGCATCACGCGCAAGTTGATAATTAAACCTGCCACTGTTTGTGTATCACGTGACGGTCTTAAATCAACAATACGCTGACGAGCAAAGCGACGCACTTCACCCTCATACTCATCAATCGGATGACCAGTTAGATATAAACCTAAGGTATCTTTCTCACCTTTTAAACGCTCTTTTAAGGTGAGCTCTCGAGCATTACGGTACTGCGCATACATATCAACATCTTGCTCAGCAAGAATATCGCCAAATAAGTCCATATGCCCACTGTCGCGGTTGCGTGCGGCTTGATCAGCGGTCTGAATCGCTTCTTCCATCGCCTCCAGTAACACGGCACGGTTGCGGTCAATACCGGCTTGATACTCATCCAACTGATCGGAAAAATACGGCCCCATACGGTCCAATGCACCACTGCGCACTAACGCATACAAGGTGCGTTTATTGACGCGTTTCATATCCATACGCGCACAGAAATCAAACAAATCTTTAAATGGCTGGTCACCGCGCGCACTGACAATCGCTTCAACCGGACCTTCACCAACGCCTTTAATGGCACCTAAGCCATAGACAACATGGCCGTCTTCGTTCACGGTAAACTTATACTCGGACTGATTGACATCCGGAGCCACCAAGCGCAATTTCATACTGCGACATTCATCCACCAGAATAACCACCTTATCGGTGTTATCCATATCAGCAGAGAGCACTGCAGCCATAAACTGCGGTGGGTAGTGCTGCTTAAGCCAGGCAGTTTGGTAGGACACTAAACCATAGGCAGCCGAGTGCGACTTGTTAAAACCATAGCCGGCGAACTTTTCTACCAGGTCAAAAATATTACCCGATAGATGCTCATCAATATTGTTGTTCTTACACCCTTCAATAAAGCCGCCGCGCTGCTTGGCCATTTCTTCGGGCTGTTTTTTACCCATGGCACGACGCAGCATATCGGCTTCACCGAGCGAGTAGCCAGCCATCACCTGAGCAATTTGCATCACTTGTTCTTGATACAAAATAATGCCGTAAGTCGGTGCTAGCACTGGCTCTAAAGCATCATATTGATAATCCGGGTGTGGATAGGCTAATTCAGCACGGCCATGCTTACGGTTAATAAAGTCATCAACCATGCCCGACTGCAAAGGACCCGGACGGAACAAGGCCACCAATGCAATCAAGTCTTCCAAGCAGTCAGGCTTGAGCTTTTTAATCAGCTCTTTCATCCCGCGCGACTCAAGCTGGAACACCGCGGTGGTTTCCGCGCGCTGCAGCATTAAGTAGGTCGGCTTATCATCCAGCGGAATAAAGTCGATATCCAGCGGCGGCTCATCAATTTTGGCGCGGTCGCGGTTAATATTCTCCAGTGCCCATTTGATAATGGTCAGCGTACGCAAGCCCAAGAAGTCAAACTTCACCAGACCTGCAGACTCAACATCATCCTTATCAAACTGAGTGACTAGACCACTACCGTCCTCATCACAGGATACCGGTGAAAAGTCTGTCAACTTGGTCGGTGCAATCACCACACCACCAGCGTGCTTACCGGTACCGCGAGTAATCCCTTCGAGCTTGAGCGCCATCTCCCAAATTTCAGCCGCTTCTTCATCAATGGCCAAGAACTCGCGCAAAGGCTCTTCTGCGTCAAAAGCCTTACCCAAGGTCATGCCCGGCTCAAACGGAATCATTTTCGACAATCGATCGGCTAAACCATAAGCCTTACCTTGCACACGCGCCACATCTCGCACCACGGCTTTGGCTGCCATAGTACCGAAGGTAATAATCTGACTCACTGCTTCACGACCGTAGGTATTGGCCACGTAATCAATCACGCGGTCACGACCATCCATGCAAAAGTCGACGTCAAAGTCAGGCATGGAAACCCGCTCAGGGTTCAGAAAACGCTCAAAGAGCAAGTCATACAGCAGTGGGTCAATATTGGTAATATGCAGCACATAGGCCACCAGACTACCGGCACCGGATCCACGGCCGGGGCCCACTGGCACACCATTGTTTTTCGCCCAATGGATAAAATCCATAACGATTAAGAAGTACCCTGGGAAACCCATCTGGTTAATAATATCCAGCTCAAATCTTAATCGGTCATCATAGACTTTACGTTTAGCGGCGTAATCGGGCGTGTCTTCTGGCAAAGTAACTGACAAGCGCTCATCTAAGCCCTCAAAGGACACATGCTCTAGATACTCGGCAATGGTCATGCCTTCAGGCACAGGGAAATCAGGTAAAAAGTGCGTACCCAATTGCACTTCAATATTACAACGCTTAGCAATTTCAACACTATTGGCTAAGGCTTCTGGAATATCAGAAAACAACTCAGCCATTTCTTCAGGCGTTTTTAAATATTGCTGCTCGGAATACGTGCGCGGTCGACGTGGATCATCTAAAGCACGGCCTTCACCGATACAGACGCGTGTTTCATGCGCAGCATAATCTTCTTGCTTAAGAAAACGTACATCGTTGGTGGCGACGACAGGAATACCGCTGCTGGCGGCTAAAGCGACCGCGGCGTGCACATGCTCTTCATCATTGGGACGTTGGGTGCGGTGTAATTCCAAGTAAAAGCGCTGATCAAACACACTGCGCCACTCAGCGACCAGTTGCTCAGCTTTAGCAGTTTCACCGGCCAGCAGGGCTATACCAATCTCGCCTTCTTTGGCACCGGATAAAGCAATTAAGCCTTCAGACCATTGCTTGACCCAATCGCGCTGCACAATGGCTAAACCGTGGTGCTGTCCCTCAGTAAAACTTAAGGAAATCAGCTCAGTTAGATTGCGGTAGCCTTGCGGCGTCATCACCAACAAGGTCATGCGTGTCAGCGGGCCATCTTCTTCGGCACTGGATAACCAAACATCGGCACCACAAATGGGCTTAACACCGCCTTTTTGTGCAGCGCTATAAAACTTAACCAACGAACTCATATTGCTTTGGTCGGTTACGGCTACAGCGGGCATGCCTGCATCACTTACCGCTTTAATCAGAGGTTTGATGCGCACCAAGCCATCGACCAATGAAAACTCGCTGTGTACACGTAAATGAACAAATGATGCAGACATGAAGCAACCTTTTCTCAACCAACAAATAACAACTGAAGCGCGTTAAGCAGACGACCTTTTATTGGGTCAAACGCAGTAACGCTTCGCGGTATTTATCCGCTGTTTTTTGTGCAACATCCAGTGGGATAGCCGGCGCAGGTGCTTCTTTATTCCAGCCACTGTTTTCCAACCAATCACGCACAAACTGCTTATCAAAGCTCGGTGGATTAGTACCGACCTTGTAGCTGTCTGCTGGCCAAAAACGGCTAGAATCTGGCGTTAACACTTCATCCATTAAGGTCAAGGTGCCATCGGCATCTAAACCATATTCAAATTTGGTATCAGCAATAATAATGCCGCGTGTGGCTGCATACTCAACCGCTGCTTTATACAGCTCGATCGAGACATCACGCACTTGCGCGGCTAAGTCGTCACCGATAATCGCTGCACACTGAGCAAAGCTGATATTTTCATCATGGTCACCCACTTCAGCTTTGGTCGACGGAGTGAAAATAGGCTCAGGTAACTTCTGTGCTTCTTGCAGTCCTGCAGGTAATTGAATACCGCAGACAGTGCCGCTATTTTGATATTCTTTCCAGCCCGAACCGACTAAATAACCCCGCACAATCGCTTCAACAGCCACTGGTTTAAGGCGCTTAGCTACAACCGCACGACCTTCAACCAGTGGTAATTCTTGCGCACTGACCACGTCTGCGACCTGATCACCAGTAAAGTGATTGGGAATCAGATGCGCCAGTTTATCAAACCAGAAATTAGAGATCTCAGTGAGAATCTTGCCTTTTTCTGGAATTGGCTGCTCTAAAATGACATCAAATGCAGAAAGACGGTCACTGGCGACCATCAGCATACGTTGTGCATCAATTTCATACAGGTCACGCACTTTGCCTGAGTACAGTTTCTTTAGGCTCAGTTGAGGCTGGTTGCTCATTGCAAAAAATCCTATGGTTAAAACACAGCAGGCGAAATCTGAGTTTCGCCTGCTGAATCATTGACGGGGCAATGGTTTAGTCTAAATGAGTACGTATTTTTTCTAAAATACGCTCAGTCACTTTAGCTGGAGCTAAGGTATCAAGGTCACGTTCAACGCTGACAAACACCTGCTGATTGATCGCGGTCAAACGCAAAATATAGCGTTCAGCGCTCTCTTTCGCAGGGGCTTTCTTTTTAGAGCTAAACAAGCGCTTAAAGAAACCAGGCTGATCTTGCTTCGCATTTTGCGCTAAATCGACGTAATACAGACCGGTACTGCGGTTCAGGTCATCGACATGAATATCCGCAGCGACCAACGCACGACCGACACTTGACCAAGCACGGTCAAAAGTGGCGTCAAGACGCAAGGTTTGAATGCCATTGCCGCTATCAACCAAAGCAACACGTTTTGGCGTGTCATATGTTTTGCTCGCTAGCAACGAAAAAGACTCTCCTTTTTCGTTGCTGCGCTCCAAATAGATGCTCAACTCAGATAGTAAGCCGTCGGCAGCTGCACCTGTTGTTGTACTGTCAGTCCAAGCACTATCGATTCTTCCTGCCGCATCGCGTTGAGCTTGATCGATAAAGATCTCGCTGCTGTTGCGCTGCACGCCAGGCTCAATACGCACACGAAAACGTATATTTAAATCTTCGGGTGCACTGCCCCAAATCTGACGTACCAAGCTCTCTTTCAGATCACTTGGCGCATGCCACTGAGTAGTAAACTCACCTAGATGTGGACGTTCTTCTGCAATTTTAAAACCATTGTCTTCAAAAAACTGCTGCGCTACCGGCCACACCTGCGCAGGAATACGCTGGACAACACCCCAACTTAACGGACCACTTTTTTGTACACTGAATTCAGATACAAAAGCGCCGACAGGCAATGGTTGTGGTCGCGGCACTTTAGTCTCAGCGCTCGACTCTGCAGAAGCGACACGATGCGGAATCGGTAACAGAGGATCAAGGTGTTTTACTCTCGCACCCTCAGGCAACTGCATTGGCGGCGTCGGGCGCGCTTCAATATAGTCACCACCACGGTCACGAAAATAGCCATCTTGACCCCATAACCAACCACAGCCCGTTAGGCTGCTGGCAGAGACTGCTAACAAACATATTCCAGCAAATCGCTTCATGCGTTTTAAAACCTCAGATTATTTCAAAATACCGGACTGACGCATGGCCTGGCGTAAAGTGTCATGGTACTGCTCACTGAACCAAGTCAATGGTAAGCGGATACCGGCTTGAACCAAGCCCATCTCAAACAGTGCCCATTTTACTGGGATTGGATTGGCTTCTAAAAATAAATTCTCATGCAACGGCATCAACTTATCATTGAGCGCCTTAGCTCCAGCCGCATCCCCCGCCATGGCTAACTGACACAACTCATGCATCGCTCGTGGAGCAATATTAGCAGTCACGGAAATATTACCCTTACCGCCCGCCAGCATCAATTCATAGGCCGTGGCATCATCACCAGAGAACACATAGAAATCACTGGGCACGCGCGAGATAATATCTTTAGCGCGCGAAATATCACCCGTAGCTTCTTTAATACCAATAATATTAGGCACTGCAGATAAACGTACAACGGTATCCGCCAGCATATCGCACACCGTACGTCCGGGTACGTTATACAAAATCTGTGGTATATCGACCGCTTCAGCAATGTGTTTAAAGTGCTGGTACAAGCCTTCTTGAGTTGGCTTATTGTAATACGGTGTCACTAGCAAACATGCATCAGCACCGACGCTTTTTGCATTGCGCGTCAATGCGACTGCTTCGCGTGTGCAGTTAGCACCGGTACCAGCAATCACTGGAATGCGGCCATTCACCTGCTCAACTACGCGACGAATCGTCTCAACGTGCTCTTCAACATTTAAAGTAGCGGACTCACCCGACGTACCAACCACCACTAAGGCGTCAGTTCCTTCTTCCAGATGAAAGTCTACTAACCCAGTTAATGCATGCCAATCAAGTGCGCCTTGCGCATCCATGGGCGTGACTATTGCGACCATACTGCCCGAAATCATGCAACCGCTCCTGCAAAAATAGAATAGAAAATACGAGAATGGTAATGTTACTGATGCCTTTGACCTTGCACAAGCACTGCTCGCGTCTTTGCGCATTCCACTTACGACATCTTTTAGTTACTCTAGTGCTCTTAGCGGCGTAAAATACGCCAAATTTAACTTTCTGGAATGCTGAATGTCTGTACTCCCCTTACGTGAACAATATGTACTTATCAGTGCAATGGGGCTTGATCCTCTTGAACTGACAAACGTGATTTGCCGTGCTTGTCAAGAAAACCGCTGTTCAGTTGTCAGTAGTCGCTTAACACGTCACGGCCAGTACAGCGTATTAATTGTTCAAGCAGGTGGCACTTGGGATGCTTTAGCCCGCCTCGAAGGTTCCTTACCGCCATTAGCAAAACGTTATGATCTACAACTAACGCACACACGCAGTGAAAATGAAGAAGTACGCCCGCAAGCGCTGCCCTATATCGTGTATGTCAGTGCGCTGTATCAGCCTGATATCCTTGCAGAGTTATGTCAGTTTTTCGCTGACCAAAATATCGGTTTAGAAAATATCATCTACGATACCTATCAAGCCCCGCAAACCGATACCACTATGCTCAACGCAACAATTACTGTAACACTACCCGCCAGCACACAAATCAACTGGTTACGTGATCAGTTTTTAGACTTTGCTGATGCGCTCAATCTAGATGCTTTAATCGAGCCTTGGCGTCCACAAACACCTTAAGCCAGAGGATCAATCATGCTTAACCAACCGATCGAAAACTTCACCGCTGCTGCCACCAGCGAGACAACCCTTCAATTAGCTGATTTAGCGGGACAACAGGTGGTGCTGTACTTTTACCCTAAAGACAATACACCTGGCTGCACCACAGAGAGCCAAGATTTTAGAGATTTACACGAGCAATTCACCGCCGCTAACACAGTGATTCTAGGTGTATCGCGCGACACACTGCGCGTGCATGAGAACTTTAAGGCTAAGCACAGCTTTCCCTTTGAACTGATCAGCGACACAGAAGAAACACTGTGTAAGCAGTTTGATGTGATTAAACTGAAAAAACTCTACGGTAAAGAGCACTTAGGCATTGAGCGCAGCACTTTCTTAATCGATAGCGCCGGCGTACTGCGTCAAGAGTGGCGCAAAGTTAAAGTCGCCGGCCACGCCGCAGAGGTATTAGCCGCTGCACAAGCACTGCAGGCTAATCACTAAGTCCCGTTAGCAGTCTTTACGCAGCCAATAGATAAACACAGCCTGCTCAACTGTTTCATGCAGCAGGCTGTGTCCGGCCAGCTTAGCAAATGAGCGAAAATCACGTTGCGAGCCAGCATCGGTGGCCCACACCTTTAATACAGCGCCAATGGGTAGGCCATTGAGCGCTAATTTAGCCTTCAATAATGGCATTGGACAAGCCAAGCCTTGCGCATCCACTTCAGCATCATGCTGCAACTTTATTTCACTCATAAAAAAACACCACCTTAGCGCGAACATTGAGTCAGAAACGCAGTCTGAGTTAAGCACGTGATCATTTCTACTGATACGCTTGCTCACTGACCGCGCGCATTGTAGCGTATACAACTGCTTATTCTGCAAAGAGAGTGCTATGACCGTGTTACGCCCTGCTTTACTAGCGCTGGCCTGTCTGTTTGCTCAGCCTGTTTTAGCCTTTGACTTGCCTGCTCTAGGCGACTCTAGCTCGGCCATTATTTCCCCTGAACAGGAACATAAACTGGGTCGCGCTTGGCTGAGCATTTTACGCGGTCAGGTACGCCAACTCGAAGACCCTTTGCTCAAAGAATATATTGAGTCCAGTGTTTATCGCCTTGCAGAAAACAGCCAACTCAATGATCGCCGCTTGGAATTTATTATCCTTGCCAGTCCGCAGCTCAACGCCTTTGCAGCGCCTGGCGGCATTGTCGGGGTCAATGGTGGATTGATCCTGCATGCACATACTGAAGCTGAATACGCCTCAGTGATGGCGCACGAACTTGCGCACTTATCACAACGCCACTTTGCCCGCGGCTTAGAAGCACAAAAACGTATGCAAGTGCCATTGATGGCCGCCATGCTCGCTGGGGTGATTGCTGCAGCGGCTGGCGGTGGCGATTTGGGCATGGCTGCGATTGCCTCGACACAAGCTGCGGCTGTTCAAGAGCAGCGACGCTTTTCTAGACAAAATGAGCAAGAAGCTGACCGTATTGGCTTATTAAATTTACAGAAAGCCGGTTTTGATCCGCGTGCCATGCCCAGCATGTTTGAGCGTCTGATGCGCCAATACCGTTACGACCGTATGCCGCCGGAGTTTTTACTAACTCACCCCGTATCTGAATCAAGGATTGCTGACACCCGCAATCGCTCTGAGCAGTTTAATGGTCAAGGCACTCTTGATAGCCTGTACTATCAACTGATTCGCGCACGTGTGCAGCTGACCTTTGAAGAGACACCTGGCTTAGCCCTCAAACGTTTTCGCAGCACGCTTGAAGATGACCCAAATCTTGAAGCGGCACGCTACGGTTTAGTACTGGCATTAATTCGCAGCCGGCGACTGGATGAAGCACTCAGCAACCTAGATATTTTATTAAAGAAAACCCCAGATAGCATTATTTACAACTTAGCCGCCATCGATATCCATCTCAGTCGCAGCCAGTTTACTCAAGCCAATCAACGTGTTGATAGTTTACTGCAGCGCCACCCCAACAGTTTCCCGTTACGCAGCGCAAAATATGAGATTCAGCTAAAACAGAAGGATATTGCTGGTGCCCAACAGACCATCAACCAACTGTTAAAACAGCGGCCCAACGATCCGGACATTTGGTTTGAAGTGGCTGAGATTCGTGGCTTAGCCAATGATATTATTGGCTTACATGAAGCCCGTGCCGAGTATTTCTCACGAGTCGGTGATTACACGCAAGCCATTGAGCAGCTTGATTACGCTAAACGCCGCGCCAGCAATAACTTTCCACGCGCG